>Ga0209208_10007960_pt1 | contig 14226 bp, 10 predicted proteins | sample S1TSphfallax_3_FD_187694 | JGI IMG/M metagenome (GOLD analysis project Ga0209208, IMG submission 187694) | Host-associated microbial communities from peat moss isolated from Minnesota, USA - S1T2_Fd - Sphagnum fallax MG (SPAdes) (version 2) | ecosystem: Host-associated > Plants > Peat moss >...
TCAATAAATGCCGCCTCAAAATGGCGACTTTCTCGTCCGCTGTGTAATGCTTTCGGGTCTTTTTCAAGCTTTCTCTCCGTTATCTTAACGGAAGAACGCCTTCTCCATTTTCAACTGAGGCGGAACATCCCGACACGCAGGTATGCATGGAATCGACGATTTCAGAGGCACGCTCCGCTTGGTAAGAGAAGCGATGTCAGCAAGGAAAAGTGTTATTGAAAAGCAGATTGCAGACTTGAAAAAAGACTGCATCGACCGAGAACATAGTCAAATAAGGCCGCCTCACTAATTGAGCTGGCACGTGCTGGCTCGGCGATCAAGCCGTGCCGTTGTGCTTGCTGCGGCGCACGCGCGGCGCCTGTTCCAGCAAACCCAGCAGCCGGCTTCCCAGCAATGCACCCACGGTGGTGGCGGCGATGATGGTCCAGCGCTGCTGATCGTCCAGCACGTCGCCCGATTGTTCGCGTGCCCGCCGGTACACTGCAAATCCGAGCAAGTAGCCCAGGCTTTCAAACAGCGGGTGGAGGTCCGGATGCGGGCTTAGTTCCATCATTGTCTAAAGTTTTCATCCCCTTTCTACGAAGAATAAGGTGTGAGTCAAAATTCCAGAAATGTCTGGAGAGGCGAAAGGGGCTCGTCAACGGTTGAGTTTTGCCTGGTTTTCATTCCATTGATTGCGTTTGTGTTTCTCTTGATGGACACAGCCTGGGTAATCTTCGCGCGCGCCACGCTGCAGGAGGCGGCGCGGGAGGGAGTTCGCTTTGGCGTCACGGGCCAGGTGCAGGCGCCGGCCACGTGTCTGGGCGCTTCAGTTCGCCAGGTGGTAGTGGCCAATTCGTTTGGCTTTGTGCCCAGTTCGTCCGCGTCCTCCATGGTTGCCGTCACCTATTACAACCCGAACACCTTAGCCGCAGTGACAGGGACCGGGGCCACGGCCGGAGGCAATGTGATCCAGGTTTCTATTTCGGGCGTACACATTCCGTCCTTCGCGCCGGTTTGGCGCTCGTCCAGCCCCATCAGCCTGGTGGCCTCCTCTTCCGATGTTTTAGAAAGCCCGCCGAATGGCATACTTCCCTGCCCCTGAGAAAGTTGCCGAGGAGCACATGCGATTGAAACCGGGTTTCAAACCATCCACCGTGCAGCGGAAACGCGGCGAGGCTGGAACGGCGATGATTGAGTTCGTCCTATCCACGGCGCTGATTATTATTCCCATTTTTTTCGGACTGATTGTGATTGGATTGAGCCTGATTTTGGCGAATCAGGTGACGGAGGTTTGCCGCGACACCGGCCATATGTTTGCCTATGGCGTCGATTTTTCGCAGTCCGCGAGCCAGTTGCTGGTGACGCAGCAATTGGCCCAGGGTTTGGGCATGACGCCCACGGGCGGCAGGGGCGTGATTTATCTGTCCATAGTCACTTATGTGGATGCCACTTCCTGCACCGCCGCAGGGCTGCAGGCGGACACCACAGACTGCCCCAACATGAATCAGGTGGTGGTAAAGAAACGGCTGATTATCGGCAATACCAGCGTCCAGGCTTCCACCTTTGCGCCCGGCATTCCCAGTTCCCTCATCGACAGCAGCGGCGATATCAGTTCGGCCAATTATCTGACAAGTCCCAGCGTGCAGGCCAATAATTTCGCCAACATTATCAGCCTCACTGTGGGGCAATATGCCTATGTTTCCGAGATGTTTGTGAATCCGCCGCTGGGCGGCGCGTGGTCGCTGTTTGGCTCCAATGTCCTGTCGGCGCGATCCATTTTTTAAGTTAAAGGCTGACGGCCAATACCACCACATTGCGGTTGGCAGGCAGCGTGATGCTCTTCACCGTCTTGGCTGCATTCAAAGGGAATGAATAGCCATACAGATGCCAGGGTCCGTTCTGGGTTGTTTTCGACGGAGTCACCCGGTAAGCCATGGCGGCCGCGATGGCTTCGCCGCTGACACTGGATTCCGCGCCCCAATCGCTCAGGCTCTGGGTAAAGGTGGTGGTTGTGCCGTCGGTATAGGTCACGATGAACGTCTGGTTTTCCTGCGCTCCGTTCACGCCGGCGGCCAGCAGGTATAACGCGGGAAAGCTGCCGGCGGGCAAGGAGATGGTTCCGCCGGAAACGGCATCGGCGGTTCCGGCCGCGCCCAGGGCAAACGTTACGCCGGACCAGGTGACGGAAGTGCCCAGCAGACTGGACGAATAAGCGTAGCCGTTGTTGTCCAATCCGCCATTCGTGGGAGCGCTGGCATTGCTGAAGATGCCATAGACATTGAACGCAGATGCCAGGCTGACGCTGACAGGCGCGGTACTCACCGTGGCCAGCGAATAACAGGCTTTGACGACACCGTAATCGGGGTCGCCGCCAAAGGCCGTCTGGTTGCAGCCGATGGAACCGGTGACGTTCTGCTTAAAGATGTAACTGCTGCCAGCGCCGTAGTAGACCGTGGCGGCGGAACCAGCGGGAATGGCGCAGGTGCCGCTTTCGGCCGAGGCGCAGAGCGCGGTTCCAGCGGGCAAAGTGTTCGTGGTCAGGACAAGGCCCGCTGGAATTTTGGAGGACAAAGCGTAGCAGGATTTGACGACGCCATAATCCGGGTCTCCGCCGAAAGAATTGACGTTGCAGCCAATGGAGCCGGTCACCGCCGATTGAAAGGCGTAACTGCTGCCGACGCCGTAGTACACGGGAGTGGTGACGCCGGACAGCAAGGTGCATGTGCCGCCCTCGCCCGCACAAGTGGCCGTTCCGCTGGGCAGCGCCGTGACCAGCGCGTAGCACGATTTGACAATGCCGTAATCCGCATCGCCGCCGAAAACGGTTTGGTTGCAGCCCAGTGATCCGGTGACGCCTTGCAGGTAAAAGTAGTCGCCGGTTGAGCCGTAGTAGACGGTGGCGGTCGCGCCCGCGGGCACCGTGCAGGTGCCGGTTTCGGCCTGGGCGCACAAAGCCGCGCCGGCGGGCAGAATGTTCACCAGGACCGGCCCGCTGGAAGGTGAGTTGACGACGGAATAACAGGCCTTGACCACGCCATAATCGGGATCGCCGCCGAAAACAGTTTGGTTGCAGCCCACCGCGCCGCTGGCCGCGAGCTTGAAAAAGTAGCTGCTGCCCGCGCCATAGTAGACGGTTGCGGTTTGCCCTGCGGGAATGGTGCAGGTGCCGGTTTCGGCGGTCGCGCAGGCGGCTGCGCCGGTGGGCAGAGCGGTTATCAGCTCGTAACATGACTTGACGACGTTGACGTCCGGGTCGCCGCCGAAACCGCTGGGGCTGCAACTGACCGCGCCGGTTGCTCCCTGAATGGCATAGTAACTGGCGCCCGCGCCATAATACACGGTGGCGGTTGCGCCCGCGGGCACGTTGCAGACGCCACCGTCCCCAGCGCAGATAACGTTTCCGGTGAGCATAACAATGGCGCCGACGGTGAAGGATTGCGTCACCGGAGGGGCGGCCGCGTAGGCGGTGTTGCCGCCTTGGTATGCCGTGATGGTGCAGGTTCCTCCGCCCAGCAGCGTGGCGATGTTTCCGATGGTGGTGCAGACGGTTGGAGTGGAAGACGTGAATACGCTAACGGCTAAACCGGAACTGGCGCTGGCGGCCAGCGTGATGGAACTGCCGGCGGTTTGCGTGGAAATGGCCGGAAAGGTGATGGCCTGCGGCTTGGTGCCGGTTCGCAAACCATACACGTTTACTGAGCCTGCGCCTGAGTCGCTCATGGTAGCCGAGTTCGCGACGTACACCTTGCCGTTCGTGACGACGGGTATCACGAATTTGGCCAGCGTGCCCATGGCGTCGGAAGCGGTGTCGTTGCTGTTCCATAATTCCGTTCCGCTGAGCGCGTCATAGGCGTGGAGAGTGCCGGCCTGACCCACCGAATTGTTGTTGGTGACGGTGGTCAGCACGGGCGCCCAGACAATGCCATTGCTGCTGCCGTTGGCCGAAACCGATATGGCCGTGGACGGTTCACCGCCCAACAGATAGGAGCCAGCCCAGCTTTGGGAGAACTGGGATGTGGCGGTGTTCAGAGAATAAGCATGCAGAGCGTCTTCGCCCGGCCACACGAAAAGAGTGCCGCCGCTGGCTTGCTGCCAATAAGCCATGCCAACAATGCGGTCGTTCCAGTCGCCGGGAACGGTTGGCTGGTGGCCCACCAGAAAATACTGGACCACCTGCGCGTCGTTGGGAGTGAGCTTTCCCAAGTCGCCGGTGTTCAGCACAAACACGTTGGCCGTTTTGCTGCCGAATGTCACCAGGCTGGTTCCGGGAATGAGCATGGGACCGTTGCAGCTCAGGTCCAGATCATTGTTGTCCAGAAAGACATAGTTTTCCGGGTTGTTGTCGCTGCTGGCCATGGAATCCGGTGTGTACCAATTATTCAGCGTGAGGCTGGAGCCGAAATTCATTTGCAGCAGCGACTCAGGAAGATCCAGGCCGGGCGTGTAAGTGCCGCCGTTGCCGGTTAAATAATAGACGTTGCCGCTGGCGTCCACGGCAGGGCCGTTGCCGCTTTCCCAGATGCTGTTGCCGTTGGTTCTGGAGGTGACGAAGACGCCGGTCTGCGCCAGAGTGGCTGGGTTATACGTCATCACCCAGCCTTCCCACGGAGGCGTGTAATCGCCCGTGGGCCGCGAGCCGAACGCCACCCAAACCTGGCCGCTGACTATCTCCAGAGCCACGCGCTGCGCGTATTTGGACGGGATAAAGTTCTGGGCGGCGTAAGCGCCGGAGGCGGCGACCGTTCCGGTGATGAGCGTGGAATTGTTCAGAGCGCCGGTGAGAATATTCACGTTGCGCAGGCGGAAACATTCGGTTCCGTTCTCCAGCGTGTGCGTGACAAAGAACATGCGGTTATTCGGCAGGTCGATGACGGGCGTGCCGAAGATGCCGAAGGTGTCGGCGACGGCGGTGTCGGAGGAAGGCACGGAGCCGATATGAATGGGCGCTGGCTCGATGCCGGCTGCGGCGTTGCGGAAATCGAGCGTCCAGAGCGGCGCGGAGCCGGGGTTATCGGCATCGAAGGCATACATGACATCGTGCATGGTGCCGATAAACAGGACGTTGTGAGAAGCCCCGTTGATGGCCAATCCCTGAGCGTACAAGGGCTGCGCGTAGATGACGCCATCGACATTGTAGGTTCCCAGCTTGCCGAAGGTGCTGGTGTTGACGTTGGCGGTGCCAGCAGTGTTTCATTCAGGTTTGCGGCCGTGCGCGACTGGTTGTAGCGGTTGGTCAGCACGTTCACCTGCGCGGACAAGCTGGATAGAAGGCAAAGAAAGAGAAGGCCGCTGCGAAGCATATTGAATCAAAACCAGAGGCTAACAACAGAGCCAGCAAGGGTCAATCGCTCCGGTGGTTTTACTGGTACTTAGAAGTACCGGAGCTTAATGCGAATCAGGTCCAGCATGGCGGTGAAGAAATCGCGCGGCCGGACCTTTGAGCCAGCCACGTCTGACCATTCTTTCAGCGCGTATTCATAGACGCAGCTTTCCATTTTCTCCGCGCTGTGGTTGTTCAGTTCGGAATAGCGCGCCACAATTTCGACGTCGAAAACCCACTTGGACAGGAAGGGTTCGGCAAACACCTTTTTCAGATGATCGTTCACGCGGAACAGCTTTGCGCCGCATTGCGTGTCGTAAATGGCCAGGCGCAGGGTGACGGACGCGGCGGTGGCAAAGACGCGGCCCAGGTAATGGCGCAGCGCCTTGCGCTTCACGGCGCGGCCCAGCAGCTTCACGCGCGACCCGAAGACCATATCCTTGTGCGCGTTCTGGCTGAGGATATCGTTGAAGCCGGAAATGGCAGTGAGCGGCGTGGCCAGGTCCGCGTCCCAAAAGCCGACCGCGTCCAGGTCATGCGTCTGGACGGCATGCAGGATGCCGCGGCGGACGGCTTCGGCTTTGCCGCCGTTGGGCTTCAAGAGCAGGAACTCGGCGCGGTCTTCATAGCCGGCGCAAAGCTCTTCCAGAACCGCCGCCGTCTGGTCGGCGCTGCCGTCATCGACGAACAGAAAGCGGATGCCCGCGTGGGCGGCCAGATAATCGCGAAAGACCTGCGCTTTCAGGCGAGAGGCCTCGTTATAGCAGGGGATAATGATGCAGACTCGGGCCGGGATGGCGGACTGGTTTTTATACACGAAACTTAAACACGCTTTACCATTATCCAGAAGCGTCTATTTCATCAATGATCCACATTCTGCCGCTGCTGCTAGTGACCGCACTGGGCGCCGACACCAGTTTAGAAGCCGGTTATCAGGACATGTATAACCTGCGTTTCGAGGCCGCGCACGCGGCGTTTCAGAACTATGAGCGCGAGCATGCGGACGACCCGATGGGTCCGGTTTCCGACGCGGCCGCTTATCTCTTTTTTGAGTTTGAGCGGCTGAACGTGCTGCGCTCCGATTTTTTGACCAGCGACAAGAGCTTTCTGTCGCAGCGGCGCCTGGACGCCGACCCGAATGTGAAGCGCGACTTCGAAGCGGCGCTGGCGCACAGCCAGGCGTTATCGGAAGCGCTGCTGAAGAAGCAGCCGGAGGCGCGCAATGCGCTGCTGGCCGACGTTTTGCGCATCGCCCTGCATGCCGACTACATGGCGGCGATTGAGAAAGAGAACTGGCAGGCGCTGAGCGAGATCAAGCAGGCGCGCAGCTTGGCCGACGCTTTGGTGAAGCGCTATCCGGATTGCTACGACGCCTATCTGGCGATGGGCGTGGAGAATTATCTGCTGAGCCAGAAGATGGCGCCGGTGCGCTTTTTTCTGCGCATGACCGGCGCGCAAACAGACAAGCAGGAAGGCTTAGTGAAGCTGCGGCTGGTGGCCGAGAAGGGGCAATATTTGAAGCCCTACGCGAAGATTCTGCTGGCGATTGCCGCGCTGCGCGACGGCAAGCGGCAGGAGGCGATTGAGTTGCTGAAACAACTGGCGGCGGAGTTTCCGGGCAACGGGTTGTTTCAGGATGAAATCAAGAAGTTGTCATGAGCTAGAAGACCAGCTTCATGGCTAACTGGAGCTGGCGCGATGTTCCTCCGTCTCCGGCCGGGAAGCGAGTTCCGCCGGTAATCAAGCCCAGCGTGGACGAGCCGACGGTGGAGACCGGCTGGGTGAAGTTGGTTTGATTCAGCAGGTCGAAGGCATCGGCGCGAATCTGGAAGTTCAGGCGTTCCTTGATGCGCGTGTTCTTGACCAGGGCGAAATCGAGGTTCGAAAAGCCAGGGCCGATAATGACGTTGCGCCCCAGGTTGCCGAAGCCATTGACCGCCGTGAAGACGCTGGGATTTTGGATGAAGCCGATGGAGCTGGCGCTGCCGTTGGAGGCGGGCTCGAAGCCGGTGATGACTGTTCCGGTGACGTCGGGCCGCAGCAGGGCCGATCCGGTGAAGGATGAGTTAGTGGTGTGGAAGTTGATGGGATTGCCGGACTGCGTCTGCTCAATCAGCGACACTTCCCAACCCTCCACCAGCCTGTTTCCTTTGAACGGGAGGGTATAAACGCCGCTGACAACGATGCGGTTGCGCGTGTCGAAATCGGAGAGGCCGCGGTCGCCATTGATGTTGTTGCTGTCCTGAAGAACCAGGCCCTCGACATTGCGCGAGTTATCGTCGATGGATTTCGACAGCGAGTAAGAGGTGTTGAACTGGAGGCCTTTGGCGAACTGCTTCTTGAGCGTCACCCACAAGGCGTTGTAAGAAGAGTTGCCGTCGCTTTCATAGACGCCGATATTGGAGAGCGGCATGCCCGGATCAATGGGGCTGCTGGCTGACAGGGCGGTGTAAGGCCGCACTCCATTGGTGACCTGGTTATAGTTGCGCTCCACGTTCAGGTCCGTGCCTTTGCTGGCGAAATAGCCCACCATTAAGCCGTAGTTATGGGCGAACTCCTGCTGGATATTGAAGTTCCATTCGGAGAAGTAAGCGTCCTTGTAGTTATGCGCAATGGAGAGCGGGGAGACGCTGCCGCTGGCGAGGGCGAAGGCGTCTCCGAGACTGACATAGGGGATGGCCTTGCTGGGCGAAAAAGAGACTGGGAAGGAATAGGGAGGGTTGCCGGCGAGACCGGAGACGAGGCCGAGGGTTGGCTGATCCGTCATGATGGCGTAAGCGCTGCGGACGACGGTTTTGCCGTTGCGAAACGGGTCCCAGGCAAAGCCAATGCGCGGCTCAAAGTTGAGGGCGCTCTGGTTGTAGGCAATGGCGGGGCCGCCGTTCTTGCCCACATCTTGCAAGGTTACGCTGGCGGGGTCGAAGACGACAAAGCGGTTCTCGGCTTCGGTGGGAGTTCCGTAGTAGTCATAGCGGAGCCCGAGGTTCAGGAGAAATGTGGGAGACACCTTCCAGGCGTCATTGAGGAAGAAGCCCAGGGCATTGGCGTAAGTGCGGTTTGATTTGTTGGAGGCGTTGCTGGTGAATCCGGTGGCTTCATCGAGAGTGAAGGCAGCGACACTGGCGAAAGTGAAGGTGCCGGGCGTGTAAGAGTAGTTGTCGGAGTTGGCGCGCCGGAACTCGCCGCCCATCTTGAGGGTGTGGTTGCCCTTGATGATGCTGAGCGTGTCGGAGGCGACGACGGTGTTATCGCCGCGGCCTTGCGGGAAACCGCTGATGCCGCCGAAGGTGAATGCGCCGGAGATGCTGATTTGCGGGATGCTGACGCCGGCGCCCACGCCGCTGTCGATGCCGAGACTGGACGCGGTTTCGGCTTCTGCCGGCAGGAAGTTGATGAGAATGCGGTTATAGCCCAGGCGCGCTTCATTGACGGTGTTGGGGCTGATGACCCAGGAATCGTTAATGGTCAATAACTGACGCCTGCCGGTGCGCATGTCGCCTTCGCCGGGGAAGCTGTTGCCGTCGGTTGAGGGCGGTTCGTTGCGCTGATCGGCCTGGATGGCGTAGTAGACGTTGAGGCGGTCGGCGTCGGAGAAGATATGGCTGCCGTTGGCGGTGCCTTGCTGGATGTTGACCGGGGCGATGGCGGAGGCGACGTATTGATTGGTGCCGGAGTTGGCGGCGGGAATGAGAGGGAGCAGGCTTTTCACGAAAGCGTCGCTGGTGGCTTGAATGGCGGCCACCTGGGCGGCGGTCAAGGTGGTTGTCGAGATAGGCACGGCCTGGCGCTGGCGCAGGGCTTCGTAACTGAGATAAAAGAAATCTTTGTCCTTGCGGAGAGCGCCGCCGCCGTCGCCTCCGAACTGGTTGCGCTTGAAGGGAGACATGGGATTGGGCACGAGCTGGCCGCCGGAGGAGATGTTAGTCGGGTTGCTGTAATTGCGCGCGTCCAGGTCATTATTTCGCAGGAACTCATAGGCTTCTCCATGCCATTGATTGACGCCGCTGCGGGTGGCGATGTTGACGATGGCGCCTGAGTTACGGCCATACTCGGGGCTGAAGGTGGAGTTATCGACCTTGAACTCGTCGACGGTGTTGACGGTGGGCTGGAAGGTGATTTGATTCTGGATGGGATCACTCAGGTTGATGCCGTTGATCATGAAGTTGACGGAATCCTCGCGGGCTCCGGCCGAGTTGAAGGAGAAGGACCCCTGGCCGCGCAGCGGGGCGGTGAGGGAGCCATTCGCGGGCGGGGTGACGGTGCCCACGGTTAGATACGCAAGATCGACAAAGTGGCGGCCATTCAAGGGAACTTCCTGGACGGCGCGCTGGTCGACGACCGTTCCCATGGCGATGGTGGCGGCTTCCACAACCGGGGCGGTGCCTTGAATTTCGACGACGGCGGTGGCGGAAGCCACTTGCAGGGTGAAATCCTGCTTGGTGATGGTGCCGACTGAGACCACGATATTGCTGGCGGTGATTTGGGCCATGCCGGGCGATTTGGCGGTGATTTGATAAGTGCCGACGGCCAGCGACGGGACCGAGTAAGCTCCGGCGGCGTCGGTGGAGATGGAGCGCTCCGCGCCGGTGGCTTCATTGCGCAGAGTTAGAGAGGCGTTTGGTATGGGCGCGCCTGCCGGGTCCACAATGACGCCTTGAATAGCGCCGGTGGATTGGGCAAACGCGAGGGAAGAGAGCAAAGAGAAGATCACCAGAGTTGTCACTCGGGTAAGTAACGAGTAAGTTGACATGCGGACACCCCTTTTGACTTGCCTTATGATTTGCCGTAAGTCGACGGGGTCCCTTGGCTTAGTAAGTGAGTATAGCGGGAATTTTTGAGGGCGTTGCCGGCAAGGCGGGAAACAGGAGCTGGCCAAATAGCCAGGGCCCAAGCAGGAGCCTGGGCCGCAGGGCGGGAGCCCCGCCCCACCATGAGCGGCTTCATCGTCATGGATGGCGCGCAGGGCGATGCGGACGCCTGAGCGGGGTGGTTTTCGACCGGATTTCAGGCGAAAGCGGGGCGAAAGCGGCGCGAAAGTGAGGCGAAAGCGCGGGTGTTTCGATTTGCTAAGTGTTTGCATTTAAAGCGCTAATCGAGTTTGAAATCGTAATTTTCAGAATTTTTGCGATTTTCCTGTAATTGCTTGAGTGCGCGCGCGAATTCGCGATTGAGCGCGGTTTCATAGCGGGCCATTTTGTTCACGAAGTCGGTTTTGTCACTGAGCGAGCGCATGGCGAGGGCGGCGCGGATGGCTGGCGGCAGGCTGGATGAGGCTGGATCGCCTTCCTGTTTGCGCATTTCTTCGGAGATTGTGGTGGATTCGACGCCCCAGAGACGAAAGAGACGCCAGCGCGCGACGGCCATGGTCTCGACAAGCGAGTTTTCGAGGAAAGTTTGGGGCTTGAATTCGTCGCGAAAGGCGGCGAGTAGAGCGGCGAAGCGCTCATTGGATTCACCAGCGACAACGACGGCGCGTGACAGCAGGCTATGACGGATGTTTGGCATATAAAGACCTCTTTTTGTGTGTAGGATTTTGCAGCCTACGAGGATATGGTGAATGGCTGGCGTTCCGGGCGGAGGCTGAGAGGGCTTGGAAGTGGTTGAAGGCAGAGGGTTTAGATTATTTTCGTGGGGCTGTGACCGGGGAAAAAGTCTCGCCAAGGCGCAGAGACGCCAAGTTTGTGGGGGATGTGGCTAGGCCCGGTGGGATGGCGGACTATTCCGTCCAGTAATCGGTACGCCACTGACTTGGCAAAGCACACAATGTTCCGCGAGAATCATTTTCAGAGTTCTCGGGGGACTCTTTCGATTGCTTATCCACAACGGGTCCATTACACGATTTCTGTCTACTTGTTTTTGTCACTCCACGCCCGCGGCGGCGATGGCCCAACGATGCTTCTTTTGAAAACTGGACAGTTTGTTGCGACGAGGCAGGTTCGACGTGTCTGTGCTTGGTTTAGCCTTGATTCGATTTGGGTCTTGGCTCGTATTTCTCGCTGCTTGGCTTATTCTCCTGTTTCAGATGATTACGAAGTGGGGAGTGATGAGCGTCGACCATCATTATGATGGACTGGCGCTTTTGGTATTGCTTGGTGCTCTTTGGGCCCGCATGGCTAAAGAGAAAGGGCGTGAATTAGAGCTCTTCTGTATTTGCATGATGATGGTGACGGGATTGAGCTTAATGCACAGGCCCATGTGAGGACTTGCAGCAAAATGCCACGTTGCGTGCGTTCGGTGGATCTGGATTGCATACCGCGGCCTCGGCGGTTTATAGGGCAGCGGCGCTGTTCATATTCGGCTCGGGCGGAGGGCTTTCACCGGAATTCCTCACTGGGGCAGCTGGCGTTGCTGGTTCAGGGCAGCTCATCAATTCTGCAGGCTGCAAACGGAATCGGTTGTACCCCATAGGAGCCCGAACATGAAAGAACCATTGAATGTCCAAAATGTACGTTCGTCTCAGTTGCTTTGGCGTGCGGTTGCGATAGTATTCGTAGCGTTTGAATGCTTCGTTATCTATTCTCATTCCAGAGGGCGATCCTTCAGCTTTTCTTCATGGCTTTTTTATGAACCAGTGATTTTGGCTCTCCCCTTACTAACCGGCGCCGCTCTGTATCGGCGCCTAAAATGCAGTCTGGCTGACAATAGCATGCTTGGTGAGATTTCTTATGCACTAGCATTGGTTATGTTGGTCTCGTACATAACGCTTTGGATTTCCATGGTGGACCGTTCCTAAACTGAGGATACGTGTTAATGGGCAGCAGCGGAAAATATGAGAATTCTGGGATGCTGCGTTCGCTGCAAATCCTCCCAAGGAAAATGCCAGCTATGGAACTGGCAGAGTGTGAACAAGGTGCTGGCATCCCAGCAGGTCTGGGCGACGCAGAACAATAACGGGAACAATTGGATGTTTGTGGCTTACAACGGATATGACAACAGCGAGAACGTGATTGCCCAGACGGAAGGGTTTGGGCCCGGCGTTCCCTGGAACAGCATGACGTTCCTGACCGGGCAGTTTGCTTATGACAGCCTGAGCCGCTTGTTTTCCGTGACCGACACCAATTACAGCCGGACCTATCATTACGACGAGTTTGGGAACCAGTCTATCCAGAGCTATTCGGGCATTTCGCCGGTCGGGTTTGCGCCGTTGAACAGCGGCGGGAATCCGTTCAATCCGGCCACCAATCATCTGACGGCGGTGGATGCGGCGGGCGGCTATGACGCGCGCGGGATGGTGACGAAGCTGGGGTCCGGGACGGTGCAGATGGCTTACGATGCCGAAGGCAATATGAAGAACACGTCGGACAGCGGAACGGGCCAGAGCATCACCTGGATCTATGATGCCGAGGGCAAGCGCGCGCAGAAGCTGATTTCTGGCGGCAGTTGGACGCTGTACGTTCATGATGCGTTTGGGAAACTGGTGGCTTCCTATAACAACAATGGGGTGACGCCGGATTGCAATGGGACGTGTTACCTGACTTACGATATGCTGGGCAGCGTGCGGCTGGTGACTGACACGAACCAGAATGTGGTGGCGCGGCATGATTTTATTCCGTTTGGCGAGGAGATTCCGAACGGGACGGCCGGACGGAATGGGAATTTTGCCGGGTCGTCTAATGTGACGCAGGGCTTTACCGGGCAGGAGGCGGATGGCGGCACGGCTTCTTTGGACTTTTATAATTCGCGGCATTTCGCGGCCGCGCTGGGAAGCTTTGTGCAGCCTGACCCGATGAATGCGGGGGCGAATTTGCTGCGTCCGCAGAGCTGGAATGCTTATGCGTATGTGCTGGGAAATCCGCTGGGCGCGGCAGATCCGACAGGACTCGCTTGCGCTTCAAGGGGCGGCGTGCATGCCAATATAACTGGCTGCAACGGGGGCGGAAACTACGGCGGCACGGACGACCCCACCGGCGGTGGCGGCGGCGGTGTTTCCATTGATGGCGGATCGACGGTTGCCATCGGGACGTTTGGCAGTGGGAACCCTGCTGGTGGTGAGTCTGGGGTTCAATGTCCTAACAACATCTGCCAGGGCGTCACGGCAACCGGCGCGTCATATACTGTGAGCGCTAACGCCAACGGCGATACTTACGCGTCAGGCCTAAATCTATTGCCTGGCCTTACGTTTAACTGCAGCGGGACGCTGGACAACCACCAATGCACCCCCACGGCGTTCAGTAGCCTCTTCCTTCAAAGTGGCAGCGAAACGATGTACTTTGGTAACCTCGCGCAACTATTCTCTGCAAATGCAAACCTGTGGTCAAATACGGCGGGTGCAGGGAACAGCCTTGTGATTTCCACCGCCGCCGCTGTAGCCTTGCCCTTCGCCGTCGGTTACGTTGGGACTTTAGCGACTGCGCCTGGTGTGAACGTGGCTTATGGAGCAACCTCCGGCAGCGGATCTTCTGTAATGTACGGAGTAGAAGATCTGGGATATCTACAGGGCAGTCAAAGCGGACCCGTAAACGCGGTTTCGGAATGGTCAGCCAATAGATACTTTAACGCCTACAAATGGACGGTCAGGACTATCCCTACCTTCAATCCATCTGCGGTTCTGGCAACCGAAGGCCAAACATTTTCCTCGTGCGTGATGGCCGCTGCCTGCGCTGTGATTCGCGGCCTAATCACTCCGTTCTAGGAGCCTATATGCCGCAAATCTATCGCGCAGAGATTCAGCTTCCCTTTAGAGCACTTGGCGAGCAAGAGGATGCTGAGCCACTTGATCCAGAGTCACCTGTTATTTTGGCGTTGATCACGGAGCGTCTCGGGAATCTTGGTTACCAAATGGAACCCCAAGTCTCATCGAAGGTCTGGGGCAACTTCGCAACCACGAAAATTGGTGGCCAACTGCTTGTGGTGCAAGTGGATCAGCTTACATTTGGCGAGAGGGTTAACAATTACCGAGTGTGGTGCTACTACGCGCCAAAGGT
>Ga0209208_10007961_pt1 | contig 14226 bp, 14 predicted proteins | sample S1TSphfallax_3_FD_187694 | JGI IMG/M metagenome (GOLD analysis project Ga0209208, IMG submission 187694) | Host-associated microbial communities from peat moss isolated from Minnesota, USA - S1T2_Fd - Sphagnum fallax MG (SPAdes) (version 2) | ecosystem: Host-associated > Plants > Peat moss >...
AAATTTCATGTAAATTGTTTTAAAATATTATTATAAATATCTCTGGTTAGAATATATTTCATGTAATTTTCTTTAAAATATTATAAATATCTCGTGCTTAGACTAAATTTCATGTAATTAAAAAAAATGATAAATATCTCATGCTTAGACTAAATCAGGGTCTTTGACTCTGAATATGAATTTCTTGGGTTTTCTAAGAGGCTCAGTCAACAAGCCAAAGGTTATGGAATATTCGAAAATGCCATACTTTTACCATACCTCTTGCTTTAGGAAATATTTCATTAGCCCAGGATAGATTTTATTAGAGTGGGTTATTATTTTATTATTATTATTATTTTCGACTGGACCCCATGATTTCAAAGCCCTCAACAGAGGGTTTTACTCTGATCATGGGGTTTATTTTTTTCTGAGAAAGAGATTTTCGACTTAAAAGACACTAGAAATTGAAAATTTGTGGCTTGAAATAGGGTGTTATAGCATTTGAATACAGTAATACAGGGGCAACTTCAGCCCGATAATTAATTAATTTTGAAAATTTCATGTCAAAAGAATATTTCTGAATATTTCTGAATATTATAAAGGATTCTTTATTTGTTCAACAAAAATTCTTTGATAATTTATTTTTTTCAAAATTTCAGCAATTTTGAAAATAGTGTAATTTATGTCAAAGCTGCCCAGGTACTATGGTACTCTTATAATTTGAAAACATGCTGCTTGTGTCCAAACTCCAAATCTGGTGCTCAGAATCAATCAAAAACCCCCTTCTTGGAATCAAAAATTCCAAGCTCGGACTTAAAAAACCAGGGTGCAAGGGGCTTTTGATTCTTGGAAGAAAAAGGAGAGAATCTATTTAAGCCTAATGAAATATTCTTTGAGGCAAGGGGTAGGATAAAAGTATGGCCGTTATGGTATTTCTTTAGAAGCTACCAAAAATACTTTTGGTGAGATAAAAGAGATATCCATAAAGTGAGGAAAACACAGCACCAGTACCCTAGCATTTCATACTGAGATTTAATAAAATTTCTTTACTTTATGGATACCACTAAAAGAGGGGTTACGGGTTGAAAGGAGGCCCAAAGACAAGGTGAACACAGGGTGACTTTAAGCATATCTCTTGTACAATCCCCAAAATATTTTGGTATTTTGGGAATGGCCCCACCACCATTGAGCTTTTCCCTACACTTTACGCTTTCTAGTAGGGTAACGGAAACGTCTTGTGTCTTTCAAAGCTCCGGATCTTTGTTGATTCGCACGTATCTCCCATGTCTTCGCCCACTTTCCTCGCTCTCAGTTCTTCACTCTTCTTGAAGAGGAGTCCTTGTTCTAGAGCTACTACTGAGGAGATCAAAGATAGTAGACCTTCTTGTCGTCGTCGTCGTCGTCCCCACCCTGAGCTACAAGACCGCAATCCAAACCAAACCAAATCAAAAACAAACTCCTGTTCGCCGCCATCCATTCCCTGTATCACACGTGAAAATGGTGAAGAACCAGTCACAAACAAGAAAGATCAGGAGAAACTACTTCCTTACACAACGGCGCTACACATATCAAGAAAGCCCAAAGTTTGAAGAATCACAGTTGATACTACTGAGAAACTGGGGGAAGTAAAAATAACGGAGAAAACGGAAACACTGAAGATTACACAAAGTATTACTACAGAGAGAGCAAAACTTTCCCAAAAACAAAAAAACAACAGAAATATCATAACTACGCATGCGAGTCTCACAAACGATTTCATCAAGACTTTAGATACTCGCGTGCCCAGAACATAAAAATTGGCACAACACCACTCACACCCAATAAGAAATGTAGCGTGCAAAAAATTCCGGGATCTGCTACAGGAAATCCTCCCCTAGGTTATCTGTAGCAAGATCATCGTAGGAGTGTTTCTCGTGGAAGTGGAAATTTGGTTCCTGCCCTGCCACTCACATGAGCCCCCATTGTCTAGGTGTTATGTTTTTCTATTTAACCCTAACTATTACTAGGGGAGGAGGAGGAGCAAAAGAGAGTAGTGAGGAAGACGGTGGTGGCAAAGGAGAAGAGCTTTAGCGAGCAGTGGTGTTGCACCTGGGTGGTTGCCCTGAAGGGCGACGGGAGTAGTGCACAAGATGGTGTACGTTGGGAAGCATGGAGTGGAGGCTCTGCAACGCTACAAGTACAGCGGCGTGGACAGATCGTACATGGCCAAATATGTGTTCCAGCCTTTCTGGCGCTTCTTTGTCAACTTCTTCCCTCTTTGGATGCCGTACGCTTTCTCACCCAATTCCACTCAAAATGGCAACTCCGCTTGATTGCCGTCTCCAGCTCCCTGTCAATCACATGCCGGAAGATCGAACTTCCTGTAGTTTGGACGTGTTGTCTGTTTTGTGTACCTCACTTGGAGTTCAATGCAGTAACCAAGTTTTTCTACTGTTGCTGACTCGCATCGCGTTGCCTTGGTTGATCATCATGGGGATCTTGGTTTTTCTCTGGTGGGTTGTTGCACACCTCCAGGCCGAACATGGTAAGCTTCCGAGCCCGCTGGTCCTCTGATCTGTGTATTTTAGCACGCTGTTGGCACTCCAAGCTTACAACTCGTGTTGTGTGAGAAGCTGCAGTATTGCTGAGCAAATGACCGTTTTTTGAGCATCGTGGTTGTTGTTGGTGGCAGATAACGTTGATGGGTTTTATGTTTGTTGTGGCATCAGCCTGGCTGAGCTATGTAAGTGCTCATACATTCTGAGATTGACGCTTTTTCTTGATGGCCATGTCTCACCAAGAAGGCGGTTTTGTATCTCTTTTGATTTTGTCTTTGCAGCAGTGCTGATTTTTCATGCAGTAAAAATGGTGATGGTGGTGGGTGTTCCTAGATCTATTCACCTCACCTTGATTCTCCTGCACCTTCTTGGGTCTACTTGTGCCATGGCATCCTCCTCTTTCTTTACCAGGTTTTTTTCCCACTATTTCCATCTCTCTCTATCTATTCTCTCCCTCTCGCTCAGCAGACCCTAATTCCAGCTTATACTGTTGGAACCTGGCGTTTTGTTTTGACTGGTCAGATAAATGCTGTGACTATTGTGTGCTTACTTGCTTGCTTATCATCATAGAATTGCTAGTTTTTCTGGACTTGGAAGAATTGCTTGTTGGTTTTGTCAGACATTTGATGCTGTTGATGGCAAGCAAGCAAGGCGCACCAATTCTTCCAGTCCCCTTGGAGAGCTCTTTGACCATGGTAATTCACTCATTTCCTCTTGCATCTGATTGTGTATGGGACTGCAGTCAGGGTTTCACTTGCAAAGTAGAGCTGTTGTTGGGGTCCTGTCATGTTGTGAAATTTTTTAATGTCTGGTTTGCTTTTTTGTACAGTGATTTATTTTTCCTGCATGCACACTCAAACTGATGTAAGACATGGTTTTGTTTGGTCTTGAACAGGTTGTGACGCGCTTACTTGTTCAGTAAGTTGGTCATCTATCCTCTTAGAAATTTCGCAACTACTAGCTAAAAGATGGCTATTGTTCCAGTGTGGTCATCAGATTTTGGATTATGGATCAGTGGTGTTCATGCAACCTGTCTGATATTAGACATTTTGTTGGTGGGATGTGAAAGGCCTTGCCAAGAAGTAAGCAAGGCACCTGAATTATGTTGAGTCAGTTCTATTTGATTCATAACACACGTAATCTGGAAATCTACATGGCCAAAGAAAACTATTGTTACATGACATAATATGTTAGCTGTTGCTTTACAGTTTGAGACAATGGCTTTTGCATCAGCAGTGATGGCTGGGAAGCACTTTTTCTGGTTTTGGGTAATTGCAACCATCACATTTTATGGAGCCACTTGGGAGAGGTAAGAGCCTTGTTCCAATTCCTGCCGACTGTTTGCCTAGTGTCTGGTTGGAAGTAACCTTGTGCTAGTTGGAGTATTATAGAACTGAGGTCGATTGCAGAAGGGGTGAGATGGTTTATGTTTGATTGCTGTGATTGGGTATTTATTTCTTTGCACAGGCACCTTATGTGGCCTATTGGTATTGCTTTTCAGCTTCTTTACAGACACTCTCATTCTTCCAGAAGTAAATGGTCCCACCGAAGGCCTTATGGTTATCTACCTGGCCCATTTCTTCACAGCAATTGTTGGTAATTAACTTCGTGTAACCATTCCACATGGTTGAATATAACAGTGTGGCATGTTGTGTAGCTCTGATGAAATTGAGAAGCATTTTTGTCAATTTCAACTGACTGGATCACTGGATGGTAGTGTGTATTGAACCACTTTTTTGGCCACCAATTAGAAAGTTAGGTTGGAATGAAATTGATTTTTATGATTTTGACTGCTGTATTACATGACAGGCCCAACATTTTGGACACTCAAGTGCAGGGAAGCACTTCCTGGCTTTCTTGGGAGATTGCCTTTTATTCCAGGTGAGCCCCTTGGCACTGTCAGTGTTCATGTTGTGTGAATCAGGCTGAAGATTTCAAGTAGCACGGTTTCACTTTTGAATACAAGTGCTCCTGACTGTTGAATACAATATGTACCTGCTGTTGGGAGCTGATGAAGTCAGTTGGGATTGACGGCAGCTAGTCACATCAGTTCATCATGAAGGTGATGGTGTGACACTTCTGAGTGGCACTCTTTAGGTTATCACCCCACACATTCTGTTGTGTTTGTTGGTTTGTCCAGATGTGCCACTGTGGTTTTTCTGGAGTTTCCTCTGCAATTTCAATCATTTTTTGATTGCTCTGGGATATGAGGGAGGCATGAGTTCCTTTCATTCTGATGTTTGTAGATATTGCGGTGAATATCTTTGTCATTTACATGATGCTGGTGGCTGCTGTCTTGCCTACAGTCGGCTATAAGTAAGCTCTCTCTGAATTTTATGCCGTCATACAGATTCCTTTCTCCACTTGTGGCTTGCATTTGTCTTGAAATGATATCCTGTAGTTCCAACTCTGGCTGTTGAACTGCAGTTTCTTTTGGCAGTGTTGAAATGTATGTTGCTCTCTTGTGCTTTTGTTCAAATCTTCAAGTGTCTTTTGTTACATCAAACTGGTGCTTCCAAGTAGCAACTTGTTTTACTGTTATTCCTGTCTATTTGTGTCAAAGTCGTGGTGTGGTCTACTGTAGTGTATTGAATGTTTACAAAGTGGTGAAGAGAAGGAATTCAAGTATGCTGGCAGCACTGGCTATGGTAAGTCAACATTCTTCTTTTGTCCACCTCAGTGGAGCAATACAACAAGAAATTTATCACCTTTTTGAAGAAATATGAAGTACCAGAAATGTCCTTTTTTTCTTTCTTCAGATTCTGCTAACTTCCATGCTCTTGGTCAGTGCGTATTCAGGCAGGGACTGAACCAAAATTACTAAGGATATGTGGCAGTGGTTATCATTTGCTCCTGTACCTTATTGTTAAGAAGTCACACATAAGCTCTTGAGTGTTCTGTAATGGAGTGTTGTTTCCTAGGATTGGATTGCAGTCAAAAAGTGCTCTCAGTTTATGTGATGCAAACTACTTGCTCGAGTGATTGCCAACTGATATTACCTACAAAGTTCAAGAGAAGAAGATTCTCAGGTCTCTCAAGGTGGCAGAGATATAGTCTTGCTTGATTTCAATGACTGGCTGTATCTCCATGACAGATCTAACTGGGTGTGGGTGGTTGCAGCTTTTGCCTTTCCTCGCACTCGTAGGATCAATCACCTTATGGTACTACATCCTGCAGTATATGTCATTTCTTTTTTCCTTTCTGGCAGTTGCAGTCTCTCATGGTCAGTGTGCAGCATATCTGGGGGCCATCTTGTGGACTGAATATAATGAAAAAGTCTTGGTAGATATTGGGCCAAAAATTTCTATCTGAATAACAAAGCTATGGGTGATGATGAGGTCTACCTGGCCAGTATAGGATAGTTTTCACATAGGAAAGGTGTGGCGTCACAGTTGAGTGAGATTGGTTCTAACTCATGAACTTGTGGAATTTGAAGGGGGTGGGTATCACCTTCAGACATGCTACAAAATCAGCCCCATTTGGTTATCTTGGGCACTGGCTTTGCATTTGGGCTTCTTGTGGTATCTCTCTACTTATCTGCTCAAGAGTCTCTCAATGTTGCTAGAGAATCTCTGATTTGTTTTTCTTGCTCAGCTTTAGGTTAACTCTATATGCATCTGCTGCCTATAAATTTGCAGTGACACAGTGAGATTGTGGTTTGATGATAAGGCAAAAGTTGGTCAGGGCTCTTGTGAGAAAACATAAGATTGGTTAACACCAGAAAATTTAGAGTGCGCCATCTGCATAAATGGGTCCCCTCTTTGGCTCCATATGTAATTTTTCAAAGGCTTCAGCAGAACAAGGGTAGGATAGTTAATATTGTGAAATGATTGCTGTTGGCTTGTTCTAGTGTCTGCGCTTCATAAACTAGAAGAGCTATCCTGTCAAGAGCTCAATGAGTCTGTCAATTATTGATTAACGGGCACATTGAATGTTCTAATTTGCAGGGGAGATTAATATTAGCACATTTGTGTGAGGAGCCCAAGGGCTTGAAGACTGGGATGTTCATGGTCAGTTTTTTCTTCTCCCCTACCTGGTGATTTTTGTTGTCGTCTTGGATACCATGAGGACATGCATTTCTGTTTGTGTAAGATGTTCATGTTGTTTTGAGCATAAACCACGCACGGAGTTTAGTACAGCTAAGGTTTACTTTCCTTGAACCTCAAAATCAGTTGATCAATCCTAGGTGAAGCATAATTTCCACCATCTGAGTTTGGGTGAAGATTTGAATTGCTAAAATCTTTTATCTTTTTGACATCAGGCATTGTTCTACCTTCCTTTTGCCATCAGCAATGCATTGAGTGCTCAAGTGTTTGATGGGTGAGTGTTTTCCTTTCTGCTCTGGGAACAACATTCGTGACAAATGCAATGCAGTACCTGCTTGTGTTTTTAATTTTTCCAGACACAGTTATGGTTTTGAGTGAACCTAAATGCTTAAAGCTTTCCATTGAAGCAAAGCACTGTATCATCTTTTGTTTGCTGCAGAAAACCACTTGTGAATGAGACATGGGTTCTACTTGGTTACTGCGCATTCACTTGTAGGCTTTCTTTCACAATCACGCCTACAAGATGCTTCTCTTTGCTCACATTAGCTACTTTTTCTGCTTATCTGCAAAACTTATTTTTCACTCTCTTTTCCCATCCATGGACTTTACTTATTTGCATGGCTATGTTTGATTGTATTCCAGCATTACTAATAAACTATGGACGGGTTATGTTTACAACTCTGTTGTGCTCAAGAGAGCCATGCATACCAAAAATAAATACAGCTTTCACAGCAGTGGCATTTTATGAGCCACAAACACTTGGAAGTTGGATACAGAACCCATCCACTGCTCAGATTCTGATACTTTATTGGTTGTGTTGGCAGTTTCATTATATGCACATTTTGTAATTGGTGTGATTCAGGAGATCACATCTGCTCTTGGGATCTATTGCTTCAGGTACCAAACTTGCCAATTCCATTATCAAGTTCTGTGCTTAAACTTATTTCTTCATTTCTCTTCCTACAGGTTCATTGAGCAAATTGTACCTCTTGGTCTTCAATGGTTCTAGTCCTTTTAGGTCAACATTCGTCAATGTAGTCTTTTCTTTGCCTGGAGCAGATGAAAAGTGAACTGAGGATCTTTTGAATAGCAATGTTCACCTGAGCTACTGTTGTCAGAGCTTCAAATTTGTGTCTCATCAGCCAATGGGCAGGCATAAAGCAAATTGTTGGGTGACAAATAAGATCGATCGACATTGCCATGTGAGTCTTAACTAGGACAAAATTTGTTTTTTGTCTACAGGATTGGCAAAGTTCAAAACAAGAAAGGTACTTGAGGACAAGTTGTCTGTGTGACTGAACAAGAGGTCCTCCTCCTTTTTCCTGAAATCAAGATTTTCACTTCACTGCAGCAGAAACAGAATTTTGCAGGGGATATAGGCTAAGGTAGGAGCAGGTATCTATCCTTTCCTTGAAATGACAGGAATCAATTGAAGGTAATTCATTTTTTTCTGTAGCAGCTCATTAAGTTGTAGTGAAGCTGGTGGGCTATTCCACTTTGGAACACACATTGCAGTGTTAGTATTTTGTCATTGTGGCTATTGCCACCTTTGTGCGTGGATCAGACAAGTCTCATGGGAAGTGACTTACAAACCACCACATCCATGTTGACTAGTCTCCATAGAAGTGCTTGTATTTGGTCAGACTGCAGACTTGCATTGAAGTGCAAGAACAGCTGAACATTTTCAAGAGCACATTGTGCAGCAACAAGGTTAAGGTAATTTTCCCATGTTTACATTGTTTAGAAGGCAAAGCTAGGGAAAATATATATGTCCTTTTGGTCACATTTATCATACTGAAAAGGTTTTTAGATTAATGGTCCATTCAAGTGCAATTTGAATTCTAAAAGCATACATGAGGATGACTAATTGTGTAGATATGAATCTTTTTCATATCCTTTAGGTATTCATCATTCTTGTTTTTGTTTACAAAGGTGCGCATATAGGTAGTTAAAGATATATAATGTGTGCTTTCTTTCAATCACAAAGTTTAATTTACTGGGAGTTGACAACCATTTTGAGTGGGGGAATTTACAATTACATAAACATGTGAAACTCGATTGCCTTTAGTGTTCATTAAGGTGTGGTTAAAATCATGTCACATTAATTAATATATGCAAGCAAACCTACATTAATAAGGTCAAAGGTTTGAAGCTTTTCAAGGATGTCTAGCTTTTAACCATTCACCTTATTAGTGTAGTTTACCTACAAGTAGTTGTCATGGGGTCACTGTACTTAGTGACAAGCAATCTACTTAATATATTGGTGCTGGTGCTAAAAGGAGAGCTACATCTTTGGGCCAGTGTTTTTTATTTTTGGTGAACGTTTTTTGGGAGAAGGATCTTCATGAAACAATCAAAGTTGGTTCATCTGACAATGGATTTGGGACTGCAAAGCCCACCGACCTTATGGAAAATAGGTATTTTACTGGAGCATGGTCAGCCTTTGAGCTGCTATGGTTTCAGTGCAATATTTTTGGATGTTTAAACCAAAAACTTTTTCACCCTAAAGAGTTGCTGCATGCACAAATGTGAGGGACTTTTCTACATTTCTTTCAACACCTGTTTGAATAATTTGTTGAAGTTCCATAATTTCTGCAGAACCTTCAACAGTAGGGAAGAACGGCTGGTGAGCAAACACTTAAGCACTCAGGGCAGGCCTGATCCAAGCGGAGGGCTCTGTTGTGTCTGGTGTACAAACAGAACTTGAACCTCTCTTATTGGTGCAACTGGTGCATAAAAAATTGTCGAAAACTGATTAAAATTGAGAATGTTACAGCCCCTCAAAGTTGAGGGGGTCAAGAACTCAAAAATATAAACCACCGAACACTACAAAGCCGGTTCCTGAACATCCAAAAAATTCGTTGCATGTTGCTCTGTCGAAATTACAGTTTCAAGATGATTTGTAAAACTGAAGGTAGCGCTTTCATAGAACTTTAAATCATTCAAAATGAACAAGAAATAAGAAAGTTATAAGCTTTGAAAGTATGAGGGGTCCAAAGAGAAGAAAAAAAAAAGTTTTGTGAGTTTTATTTTTCTCGTTGCTATTTTTTCATTACTCCTTTTCCTATGCACTTCAAATATGATGTCTAGAGATTGAGGTAGCGCTCCCAAAACATTTTAAATCTCGCAAAATGAAGCACAAAGGGCGATGATGGAAAGAAGTGTTCGGTGATAGGGTAGTGATCGGTGATGAGCAGTTCTACCCTACTAGTGTGCGCTCTGTTTGTAGAAGGGGTCAAGAAGGACTTTACAAATCAATTCAACCGTCTGCTGGCAAACAGTCTGCATTTGCAGATCGCATGTAGCCCATGTGCTTCACTTGCACGGTACAGAACTGGGACCGCATCTTTCTGCCAAACCCATACCCAATGCAGCAACGGAGAAGTAGTACAATAATGGTGCCTGTCAGACGAGATTGTCCGAGAGGGGACAGCGATTTCAGAGAAAACGTGAAAGCAAATGGACGGCAAAGCAAAGAGACGTTTTCCACGTCCACTAGTCGACACGAGGAGACAATTGCCTCGCACTTCGCCCATTTGATTTTTGAGCTGCTGCCTGTACAGATTCCAGACGTAGGAGGACCCACCACACGTTCTGTGGACAGCTTTTGCACCACCACTCAAGGACGGAGGAGTGCAATCATGATATTTTCCAGTTATTGTCCAGGTGCAGGATTGTAAGAATAGTGTTTATCGGAGAATGGAGATGGGTCTCGTACCAGGTTACAACGCGGTTCGCATTTCTTTGCTACAAAACCCTCGGGTGCCACTCTTGCCTTGCACTTCGCCGGCTTTCTTAATCTTTCCTGCACAAGTATCCTCTGGATCTCATAGGCTCCATCACAAACAAGTTGCTCACTGATCTAGACGCCAAGACGTTCTCCTCGGACCAGTTTGCTATTTGCTACCACTTATCTCAGCTTTACATAGTTCGGCCTGCTACGCTGTCAAGTTTGGTCCACTCGCCATTGTTGATGCCAAGAGCTTTCGGCAAGTTCGTAGCTGGCTCAACGGAACGGGAGGAAGTGTAATATCTCACCTGATCGAACTGAGCCTTCTTCTTCCACTTCGCAGAACTTGCACAGGTATGTGTTTCCTACCAGCACTTCTCTGATTCTGAACTCCGTATGTACACTGCCCAAGTTAAGCTTTTGTTCTGAAAAACATGTCCGGATTGGAGAGGATCGTGTTTTGTAACTACTACTTGAGTAAACCTTGAGAATGATGACCATGGCCTCAAATCGAGCACCCAAGGCCATTGCATCACAATTTTGATTTGTTATTGATAGAAGCGAAATGATATAGATCTTACTGGTAGTGATCGGTGATTATAATGAAAACAAGCTCATTACCGTTATACTGTCGTCGCAGAGCAATGTCATTGTGATTCCTTTCCAGCCAAATGGAGTCAGAAGGTTCGGTGGAGATAGAACCAGGGGACACAAAGCAAGTCGGTTGTCCAGCGAATAGCCAAATCAAGAGCCAGGGAGGTTCCGTGGAGATAGATCCAGGAGACACAGAGAGCTAGCTAGGAGCCCAGCCAACAGCTCAACCAGGAGCCGGAGAGGCTCCATGGAGATAGATGCGGGGGACACAGAGAGCTAGCCAGGAGCCTGGCAGCCAAAAACAAGAGCCGGCGAGGTTCCATGGAGATAGATACCGGGGACATAGAGCTAGCCAGGAGCACGGTGAATACCCCGATAAAACGCCAGGGAGGTTCCGTGGAGACAGATCCAGGGGACAAAGAGTTAGCCAGGAGCACAGCCAACAGCCCAACCAAGAGCGGGGGAGATTCTGTGGAGATAGATCCAGGGGACACAGAGCTAGCCATGAGAAGCCCAACCAAGAACCGGGAAGGTCCCATGGAGATAGATCCATGGGATACAGAGTTGGCCAGGAGCCCAGTCAATAGACAAACGTCCAACAGCCTGGGTTCTGGTAGCTACCCCAGAAAACAGATTCCACAAGAACGTTCTTCTCCACAGAAGATTGCAAAAGAAGAGATCAGGAGTGACAAAACATCTCAAGAGCTAAACAGAATGATGGAGCAGAGATTGGGAGTGGAGCAAGATGATCCTGCTGATGAGTTTGATGAAAACAGTGACGCATATAGAAACCATCACCTCCAAGTTCTGAAGGCCATCACTGGATGTAAGAACTTGAAGAAATTGATCGTGTGGGAACAGTTGTATGTTGAGGAGATGGAGGTGTTGTGCAAGAATCTGCTTTCCCATCCGGAGTTGGAGTATCAACATTTGTGGAAAGGGTCCATTGCTGGCAGTGATAAAGAAATGGAATTTCTTTGCAACTTACTGGAAAACAATCACATCATTAAAACACTTCAACTTTGGAGAGAAGGTGTGGCTGTTGTGGGAGCAGCTTCTTTAGGGTTGATGTTGGGAGTGAATTCAACCCTGGAGGAATTGGACTTGTACGGGAACCCTTTGGGCCCTGATGGAGTTGAGGCTCTACTTGTGCCCTCTTACTGGTGAACATGGGCACCTGCGTATTAACAAATCAATTAAACGGTTCATGATGGGAACAAGAGGGACTCAAGCTGTTGCTCAAATGTTGCTCACAAATGACTGCCTAATGCATTTCTCCATCCTTTCAGATTCCAGTTTACAATCATTGGATGTGAGTATGATTTTGGAATCACTGAAAAAATGAAATTCTTCACACACTTGACCTCCTAGGGCGTGACCTTGTTAACGGGGATAATGTGTTGGTCAAAATGATGAATCTTTTACAAGCCACTTCATAAATGGATCTTTATGGGAAGAAAATCCATGTACAAGATCCATCATTTTGGCCAACACATCATCCTCAAAATAACTCACAAAGGGTGCATCATTTTGGCTCATAAAAGAAATTGGGTGCAAAGATACTCCATCGGAACCCAATGGACAAGTTGCACAAGTGAAAGCGCAGTTGGAAAGCAATATGTGTAATTACTTAACAATGGTGAAGGGGATGCCTCAAGTCCAACATAATGGCTTCTCCTATGACAGCTATCCAAACTACATTGTCAACGTCAAATTTAAGGTGCGCGGTTCATACATGCCTAGCCCTAATGATAGAGTTCAACCCCATCATTTTGTCATCATTTTTCACCTTTATGTCATCTTTTCCATTTTTTCGAAACTTGATTTACTTCTCTTTTTTAGTTTTTATTTTTTTCTTGCTTTCTCTCTTGTGAGCTTTCCTCTAATTTTGGCTATGGCAGATTTGTGGCATGCTAGGGTATTGTTGTAGTTGTGTGCAGACCTTGAAGACGATGAAAAAGATGAACATTTTTTGTGGTTTTCTTGTAGCATGTAGTAGATCAAAACAGTTCACAAACCACATAGCAAAAGTAGGTTGGGCAGATAATCAAATTTTGTTCAAGATAGAACACTTGGCGATGAGTGAACAATGTGAGAATTTTTTTTTCAAACCTTGTGTATGATGGATATCATTTTAAATGCTGATTTTGCATGAAGCAATTTTAATTTTTTTCGTCTTGTTGCAACAGTTAGTGTGTGCGACCCTTATTTTGTCCATAGGTGAGATTCTTGTGGTCCCATGAACCTATATTCAATCCAAAAATGTATTGTAGCAATTCAAATGTTAACCTACAGCATGGCAACTAATGCAATGGATGAATATGTTTGCATAGGAAAAAGCAGGACCATGGAGAGTTTGAACCTATTTGTCAAGCCATCAAGGAAGTTTTTGAACTCCTGTACTTTCAATAACCTGTGCGAAGAATGATTTTGAGAAGTAGCTTGGGAATAATTTTGAGCATGGGTTTCCATGATTTTTTGCTTCTTTAGATTGTATGCATTATGAATGGAAGAACTACCCAACAATGTGGTCCTTCCAATTTTTTGACAAAGACAAGAAAACCATTTTAAATAAGAAACTTTGTTTCTAGCATGTTCTCTTTGAATTATTGGGCTAGAATAATGATCTAAATGTTTTGGATTGTCCTCCTTTGGTTACTAATCTTTTGAGTGGTGTAGGTGATCATCTTGGGTTTCAGGTGAATGGGAATCAATACTTAATGTACTACTTATTGGTGGATGGCATCTACCCTTGCTAGTAAATATTCAACAAATTATAAACAAACCTCAAGGCGAGAAATGTAAGCAATATGCACAACAACATGAAGTGGTTCAAAAGGACGTTGAGCAAAATTTCAAGGCCTTGCAAAGTTGATTTGCAATTGTGCAAAACCCTTTTAGCCAATGGCATAGGTTCATACTTTCAAACATTTTTATTGTGTGTATTGCCTTGCATAATATGATTGTAGAGGATGAAGAGACCAAGGGCTTGGAACCGTAATTGATGCAACTAGCATTCAGATTAGGCAAGGGCCTTCTTTTGTTATAGAAATGGCACTAAAGAAATAGAAAATTCAGATATGCATTTAAGATTACACAATGATCTCATTGACCATCAATAGACTTTGAAAGGAACCCATGAGTTTTGATTTCAATAAACAATGAGCTTGTTTTTAAAAAAAACTTCTTTCACACGTTCTTAACAACCTCAAATCCATATTAACATTCTTCAAAGTTCAAAGTTGTACAATTGTTTCTTTTACATGTGCATCATGAATTTGAGTTTGCACCTTTTTTAGCTCTTTAGTCCTTGAAGTTGGAAGTATTCTTAAGCTTTTTT
>Ga0209208_10007964_pt1 | contig 14222 bp, 7 predicted proteins | sample S1TSphfallax_3_FD_187694 | JGI IMG/M metagenome (GOLD analysis project Ga0209208, IMG submission 187694) | Host-associated microbial communities from peat moss isolated from Minnesota, USA - S1T2_Fd - Sphagnum fallax MG (SPAdes) (version 2) | ecosystem: Host-associated > Plants > Peat moss >...
GCCTAAATGGGATCTTTAGTCTCTTGATTCATCTTCTCAACTTGCAACACAATTTTGATTTCTTAAATATAGTGAAAAGGTTTGAATAATAGACCTTTCACATTTGTAAAAAAAGGTTGACTTTTACCTTTTTATTTCTAATGTCTTTTGTTGTAACATTTGCCTTAAAATAGATGCCCTAAAGCATATTTCATGAGGTCATTTTCTTCTTTTAACTTTTGTAATTTACTTTATGTTTGATTTTTTTCCACCATCTCTATTTTTGTTTCACCTTTCATTCCTTTAGAGCTCCATTCTTTCCTTGCATGTTTCATTTTCTCACATGTTGTTTCATTTTTCATTATTTTGGAATTCTCATTCTTTCATTGTCTCATGGTCACAACTTTGCTTTAGAGCTTAAATGTGTTCTTTAATTTTAGAGCTTTGTTAGTTTGTTTTCTACAACGTTCAAATAAATTTTCTTTGGTTTGTGACTATAAGATCACAATGATTTATATTGACATGTTCAAATTTCTTCTTCACATATGCCAATGTCAAACACTTCCAAGTTTTCTATTTTGTTCGATGTTGTTGAAGTGCCCTTTTGCTCCAATGTGTGAAGGCTACTATTTGTTTTACATGTTGCTTAGATATCATAACGATCTTGTTTTTTACCATTTGTGCGATCATCAAAACATGGTTTTCTTATTCGGTCCCAATTCATTATTATTTTTTCTTTGTGCCATTTTTCATTTTTTCATGTTTCATTTTTGCAAAAGTTTGTTATTTGTAGCAATGTTTTACCTTTTTTCCTTCATGTGCAGGTGTCTTTCGATAGTTTTTGTTGCTTTGCGTTTTTTTCATCTTGAACATCATGTGTTTTTTCAATTTACAAAATTGTTGTTAATTTTTTCTTTTGGCATACACTATAAGTTTCTCTTTTTCTCCTTGTTTTTTAAAAAAAATTCAATGTTCCATAATGATGAACCAACTTCCAAAAAGCCTTATAATGAGTCATTTAAAAAAATTGTTGATGAAACTTTCAATAAATTTACATCTAACATTGATGTTGAGGTAGCTTCTAGATCTAAATTTGGAAATTTTGGTTTTGTTACAACATGTACACCTTCTCTTTATAATTTTGAAGTTATTGGTCTTATGTGGTTTAATGATGGCTTTACATTTACTTACATTGACCTCAATTGTTTGAATCATTTCAATTTTTTACAATTAATATTGATGTTATTATTTTGCAAATTTTTACATTCTTTTAATGTCTTTGGATCTAGAAAACGTTGATGTCTTTGCTACACTTGCATTTGATTTTAATGATCAATATTTTTGTCCCAACTCTCCTATTGTTATAGTAGATTATAATGTATTTTTTACAATTGATTGTGACTTTCTTATTAGTGAGGTTTTTTCAATGTTTCATTTTCTAGATGTTAGTGAGAGAAAGCTAAAAAATGCTAATAAAAGTGGCCATAAAGCCAACAAAAATGTTGAACTTTGGGCTATGAATGCATTTGAAAAGTGAAGGAAGTTTTGTGGTCATGATATTGAAAGATCCATTGCATATTGGTTTTCAAAATGAGGAGGTGGTAATGAAACATATGGATATGTTATCTTTGTTTGTTTTTGAAATCCCCAAAAAGGTTGGAAATTTACACCTTCCAACCAAGTATGGATTTTAATTCAATTTGTGATTTTAGTTTTTTGGAGTTGCAATCCTTTGTTTTAAGCTTTTGTTGTGTTGTTTTGTCTTTTTATTTTTCCATTTTGTTTTTTTCCAAGTTATTGTATTTTGTTTACTAGGTATCATTATAACTATGTTATATTATAATGCAACATTTAGTCCCTAATAAGAAGTATTAACAAGTTGATAATACAAATGCAAAGTTAAAGGGTTGTTGAGAATGCATAGTTCTAATAGTTTCATTTAATATTTTCACTAACTTGAGGTATCATCAAGTTAAAATTATAAGTAATGAAGTTGCATTTTGAGTTTCTAATGCTCACGTTGGAAATCTGATCAAGAAATTTAATGTGCTTTCTATATTTAAAAAAGAATGGAGGATGTTAACAAAACTTTTCAACTGACTAAACTTTAAATTTGGGTTTTTTTTTGTGTGAAATTGTTTTTCATCAAAAGGTGCTTTAAACTTTGCCATGTTGATTTTTAAAAGTTTTTTTTAATGTCCCTACTTCTAGGGTTGTTCTTAGGTTTTTCCAAAGGGTGTTTAAAAATTGGAAAAATAATATTAAAGGATGTTCCAAGAATTAGCATAAACCTACCATTGACTACCTTATCAATGATGTCATTATAATGTCAAAAAGTTGGCCAATCAATGTGCCATTGTTTGGCTTAATGGTAAATCAAGTCCTTATTCATTGTTTGTATGCCTTAAAACTAAGTGGAAAAACAAAAATGAAGTTTGGCTTACTACCTCTCCAATTGGTTGTAATCAACTATGATTAATTATTGATAATTTGACATTTGATTTTCTTCCTTGAAAGAAAAAATCATGTCCAACAAGATTGGAAGTGGGGTGGGGATTATATGAATGGATGAAATTTTCAATCCACTAGAGTAGGGGATGGAGGTGATGAATCATCGAGACCCAATTCCATATAGCCTAAAGTTAATTTTTCCCCATTTCTATTTTTTTCCCTTGCCTTATCGTGTTTTGCATTTGATTTTCTATTCTTTCCTTTTTTGTTTCATTCATTTGCTATTTTTAAAAAATCCAAGTGCTTTCATTTGTGGTTTTCAATTTTTTTTTCATTTTTTATTTATAAATATAATCAAATTTAAAAAAATTGAGAAATAAAGCTTTGCAATGAATTATCAATAGGGAGTTAAAGGGCGCTACTTTCCTGTGTTATGATGAAGCTTTCACCAAAGAGAAAGAAGCATTTGAAAAATTGAAGATAAATGGTACTTTTATTTCTTGTTTTTTAGTCTTCATTTTTTTTTGGGGGTTTGTTGGATTTTAATTGTTCTTTTGGTGTGTATGATGTTCATGCTAAAGATAATGATGTTTATCCCCTATTAGGAAATTAGTTAGTGTTGTTGATCCATTGTGTTTGTTCATGTGGGAATGATTTTATTTTTCTTTACATTTATTTTTAGTTAGTGTTTTGTTTTTGTAAGAAGCTCTTGTTGAAAGTCAAACTAATATGGCACCTTTCAATTCCATTGTTGTTGTTAATGAAAGTCCATGAATTACTATTTGTTGTTGGTATTATAGCTTTTAAATCAAAAGCTTCTATTATTGTTAATCTTGCCTCATGGTTCAAAGCTTTTACTATGATGATGTTGTTCAAAAGAAGACTATAGTGCAAGTTTAAAATTCAAGTGAATCCATTGTTGATGTTGATGATAACTTCTTTAATTCAATGTTTGATCTCAGATTTCTTAAAAATAAACAATAGTTAAAATGCATCCATGGTCAATAGTCACTAGAGGTTCTCAGTGTAACATGTCCAAACATGTTTTTAGTCATGTTGTCAAGATTGCCCAATAACAATCAACTTTATTGTTGATCGAAAATCCATTTCTAGTTTGACATCAAATGCAATCAACAAAGTAATATGATTTTGTTTTGATTATTTTGAACTTTAAATCAAACTCATCATACATTAAATTTGCAAATTCATGGTTGATACATGTGTAGATTTTTAATTGATTCATTTTTTATGTCTTTGTTATAATTGTTGGCCCATGGAAGATTCATAGTTGGTTCAATATTTATGGTACATAGTAAACTTTGATTGTATAGATGGTGTGACATAAAAAAAATTAAAAAAAAAATCTACGGCAAAGCTTGTAAGTTGTGTGACATAAAATTAAAGAAATTTAAAAATTAGGGTAAAAAGATAATAGTAAAAAAATTAGAATTAAAAAAAATGATAAAGATAAAAAGGAAAAAGGATCAAAGATGAAAAAAGATTAAAAAAAAAAACTATACCTTCCAAAATCTATAAGGCCCAATTGATAGGCTATGCAAGGCCTTCCAAATTTTAGAAAATGCAGTGCAAGATTTAGGCCAAGGAGGTGCTTAAAAAAGGTTTTGGAGGAGGAGGGTCAACATAGTTTGAAAGTTTTTTGTAACTCAATTTTGTTGGATATTATTCCCTCTTTGTCATTAACCAAAGTTGGGTATCTTGTAAAGGACTTTTTGTTTAGAAATGTGTGATAGTTTCCCATTTAACGTGTTAAATTGTTAAATTAATAACCACAATTCACATTTGTTAATTGAAAAAACCTAAAACTTCTTTAGATGTCCCACTATATTTTAGATTGCACAGTTATCAAGTTAGGGTCTAGGTTAGGATTAAAGTTTAAGGTGAAAGTTAGGTTTTGTAAGCAATAAATACTTTTAAAACTTTCAATCTATTAAGGTCACAAATTAGATTTTAAAGAACATTCATTGTTATTGTGATTTTAATTATTTTAATTATTTAAGAAAAAATCAGCATGAAATGATGTTTTAAATTTAAAAACTGATGTTTACCCCACATGTAAAAGGTGAAGGTGAGTGTTTTTACATTTGATAGGGGTATCCTAAGTCCTTTTGATTTGCATATCATCAAAGCCTTGTGGCCTACAAATGTCTAATTCATGATTCTTTTCCTACTATACATAAAATATTAGCCAATGTGTAGGGTAAGGACTAGACATAGGTTTGCACCCAATTACCATTTCACTTAACACCTTTTTCTTGTGATGCTCTTGATTAAAGGCTTTATTCCACACATGGTACTATAATTAAATTGAATAATTAATCAACATGGCCAAAGATAGAAATCAAAATGACTAATGATTTTTAGTCAAGTTAAACATTTAATCAAAATAACCAATGATCTTTAATCAAATATGACATGGTCTATTACCTTATATATATACTTCTTACTTACACATCTACCTAATTTTAACCATTATGTGTAACCATTAGGTTTAGCCACTATGTTTAGCCATTAAATTTCACCAATACATTTATCCAAAATTTTGTCAAATTTCTACCATTACATTTAATTTAAATTTAGCCATCACGCTTAACCACTAGATTTGGCATTAGGTTTAACCTAAGTTGAACCATTAAATTTGACCATGAGATATAATTTAAGTATACCCATTAAGTATAACCTAGGTTTAACCACTATGTTTAACCACTAGATTTCATCACTAGATTTAACCAAAGTTTAGTCATTATGTTTAGTCATTACTTTAATTCATTAAATTTAACAACTAGGTTTAACCATTATGTTTAACCATTATTTTAAGTCACTAAGTTTACCCATTAAATTTAGCCATTAAGTTTAACCATTACTTTTTAAGTCACTAAGCTTAGCCATTAAATTTAGCCATTATTTTTTAAGTCACTAAATTTAACCATTAAATTTATTCATTAAGTTTAGCCATTATTTTTTAAATCACTAAGTTTAGTTATTAAATTTAGCCATTAGGTTTAACCACTATTTTTTAAGTCATTAAGTTTAACCATTAAATATAACCATTGAGTTTAGCCATTATTTTTTAAGTCACTAAATTAAGCCACTAAATTTAGTCAATACTTTTTTAATCATTAAATTTAGTCATTAGGTTTAATCATTACTTTAAATCATTAAATTTAATCATTAATTTAAATCAATAAGTTTAACCACTAGGTTTAGCCATTATTTTAAGTCATTAAATTCAACCATTAGGTTTAGCCATTATTTTAAGTCACTAAGTTTAGCCATTAAGTCTAGCCATCAATTACTTTAACTCACCAAGTTTAGCCATTAAATTTAACCATTAATTATTTTAAGTCATTAAGTTTAGCCATTGAGTTTAGCCATTACTTTAAGTCATTAAGCATTATTTTAAGTCATTAGGTTGAATCATTATTTTAAATCATTAGGTTTAACCATTATGTATAACTATTATTTTAAGTCATCAGGTTTAATCATTATGTTTAACCATTATGTTTAGTCATTAACTTTAAGACATTAGGTTTAGCCATTATGTTTAGTCATTAACTTTAAATCATTAGGTTTAGCCATTATGTTTAGTCATTATTTTAAATTGTTAAGTTTAGTCATTATGTTTAACCATTATTTTTAGTCATTAGGTTAAGTTATTATGTTTAGCCATTATTTTCAATCATTAGGTTTAGCCATTATGTTTAACCATTAATTTTAAGTACCTAGGTTTAGCTATTATGTTTAGCCATTATTTTGAATCATTGGGATTAGCCATTATGTTTAGTCATTAACTTAAGTCACTAGGTTTGCCCAAAATCACTAGGTCTAACTATTATTTTAAGTCACTAAGTTTAGCCATTATTTTAAATCATTAAGTTTAGCCATTAGGTTTAACCCTTACTTTAAGTCACTAAGTTTAACCATTAAGTTTAAGCATTATTTTAAGTCATTAAGTTTAAATGTTAGGTTTAGTCATTAGTTGTCACTTACATTTTGCTATTATGTTTAATTATGCGAAACAAACATATGAAATAAAAAAGTTGATAAAAGTTGAACAACTTTGATGGTGTTGTCCATTGGTAAAGACTTGATTTATCATTGCAAAGGTTTGAGGTTCAATTCCTAATACTTACAACCTATGTGCATGTTTAGAAAGTTAAGGTAAAGAGGTTAGATTAAAGTAGTTTGGTGAAATTATGTTAGATTAGGTTAGGCTAGCACCTACATATCTAAAAGCCTTTTTCCAACCTACCTAGACCTATTTATCCTAACTACCTACCTACTTATTAATTTTTCAAAAAATAATTTAAAAAATGATTTTAATTTAGGTATAAAATTGACCCAGTCAAATGGTCTACTATCTACTAATCAAATGGTCCACTATCTACTAGTCAAATGGTTAATCATTTTGTCAGTCGCTTTGCTAGTCAAAATGACAAGGTATAATTAATCAAAATGGACAATGTCAAAATCAACTTGTCCAAAATGGCACCTTGGTCAAGTTGACCAATGTCATTTTTGGGTCCTTTTTGACCAATTTCCCTAGTAAAAAAAACCATGATTTGTAATAGTGTCCCTCAATTAAATTGGCCTAAATATTATTTCTTTTTCTGCAACTCCTCCTTTGAAACATATAATGCAACAAAATGTGATATTTCCAAAGGTTAAACTTCTACCATAATAAAGAATTCATTCCACACTGTCCTCCTTTTATACTTTCCACTAGTCCTCCTTATCACCAAGGTAGTTAACATTATTTATGCAAAAGGCGAAGAATCACTTAAATTCACTTCTCCTTTTATATATAACTAGTTTTTAAACTCCATAATGCACATCTTCCAAAACCAACACAACAACAACACATCCACAATTCATATTCATCTAGAAAAAAACACACAAATTTTTTTTAAAAAAAAATCATTAGTGCCAAGTATCATTGAATTCCCAACCCACAATATAAGCATTGTGGAACATAACTTGCAAAAGAAAAAAACAAGGAAAGAAACAAAACACAAAGTCTACATTATCTTTTTCCACTTTCACCATCAATTGTCAAACTCTTGTCACCCTTCTAAGTTTTGATGAATGATGTTATTATTTCATTCAATTAATGTTTATCAATTTTATGCCACAATCTATGATCAACCCTAACTAGATGGAGCCAAAATTAAATGTCATTGATGAAAAAGATGGAAAAAAAATGGCAAAAAATAGATACTTAGCCTTCTTTATTTTTGACTACATAATAATAAAAATGTGTGCTGGATTTTTATTTAAAATAATAATTCTTGAAAATCTAACCCAAGAAAGACTTTAATGTTTTAAAAACAATTCACAAGAATGTGAAATGTGGTGATTTCATGAAAATCTAATGTTTTAAAAACCATCATTTTAAGCACTTTGTTATATCAATCATTTTTTTTTGTGCACTAATGTTTTTCTTTTCTTTTGGCAAATTTTTTATGACAAAATAAATCAAATGGTTTTCTTTTGCAAAAGTTGCCATATTTTGATAAACAAAATGAAAAGTCACCACATTGAAATGCTAAGTTCATGGAGATCATTAAAACAAAGTAGGATTTTGAAAAAAAATCTACTTTCTTAATTGACCTTTAGCTGTATGAGGTTCAATCCTTTTGTGGATGATAAGATCACTAAATTTTTATACATGGTTGAGGAAAATATCCAAAAATATACAAGGATGTTTAAATTATTTTCTTTTCATATTTTGTTAATACCCAAATTTGATTTAATCAATTTATGGATAATCATCACCTCCCTTACATCATGAAATTGAAAAAAAAACCAATAAACACTACTTTGTACTTTCCATCCATATTTAACATTCAACCATGCAAAAGTATTTCTCTCACCTTAAATCATTTATTTATTGATCCTATAACTTGTTGTTAATAGCTTGACACTTATGCAATTACTTAAAGGTTAACTTTGGTAATTTATTAGGTAGAGAGATTTTTAATTTAATAATGATTTGGTGAGTCATCACCAATTAATTATGGTTTCAATTAACGTGCATGATTCAAACATGGTGACTTATAAAATAAGCCTTTGAACAAATTAAATTGCATGACTTGAAGATGATGTTTCGTTATAAAAATTATGTTACAAATTAATGTGCATGTTAAGTCACATGGTTCAATGTAACATTTTAAGATTTTTTTAATTTAGTTTTAATTTTTATTGGCATATAAATGAGTGCTTAAAATCTTTGGAAACACTTTCATTTGATGAGAACAACTTGTTATAAAGTGCAAAGTTTTTAAAAATAGACTTGTGAACGAAATTGAAATTTTAGTTTTCAAAAGTTTTGATATAGTTTGTAAGTGTGTAGAATTCATGGTAGAAGGATGGTTGTGGCATAATAATTATACATAGAAAATAAATAAATGAATAAGTATATTTTTGCAAACAAGAACATAAATTTTCATAATTATGTAATAAAATATATAAGTTCAATTTTGTACTTGTTTGTATTTCATAGTCTCAAACCACACCAATGATAAACCTGAATTTTAGATGATAAAAGATAAAACATCAAAACCTACTAATAACAAACCACTTGGTTCACAAAAATCAAAACCTATTAATATCATACCACTTGAGGGATAAAAATCAAAACTTACTAATATCAAACCATTTGGGCCAATCAAGAGTAGGTATTACATTGTGCTACTATTGCTTTTGCCTGGCTTAGCATATAGAGCAAAAATGTTAAGCCAAAACCATTTCACTAAGCTTGTTAGGCAAATATTTCCTGACCTTCAGTTAGAGTATGCTATGGGGTGCAGTGTGTTGGTGGAGATGGTCTAATAAAAAAATTACAAATTACAAATTTTCACATGTTACAAAATAGAGTGCAATCATCAATTCCCTTAGAGCATCTCCAGTGTTTCAATGGAAAATGGCCTGCACTAAATATGTTTGCATCCAAATTTTGTGTTAAATATTTTTTCCTCACCACGCATAAACTGTAAAGATCAAAACATGAAAACGTTTAAACAGTGAGGAATCATGTAGAGCCCACAGGTAGTACGACCAAGTAGTGCGACAAGCCAATCAGTAGCCGCAAGTGTGTGAGCATTAAATGTCAATACCCAACAAGCAGCAGTCTTTTTTGTTTTCTGGTGTCTCCTGAAAACCCCTGTATCGTGCACAAATGTGGTGTACCCACACCCACTTTTACACCACTTTTGTGCATTGCTTCATCCAAAAAGAGGCGTGGAGGCCATTTTCCACTGGAATGCTGGAGATGCCCTTACAGTATACACTCAAGTCTGAAGCGACGACCTGGTCCTTTGAAACCTAATAATTTTCTCAGTTAGTTTGCTTGTCGAAGTTGCTGGCGGGCTGAGACACCAAGCAGCATCAACTATGAATGATATTCGTAGGGAACTAGAATCAGCATGGAAAGTTGCTAATAATGTTTATCTGTAGTGTCTGTTAGTGGGCAGCAAGATGCCTATTTCATGTGGCTTTCATTTTAGTCTGTTACTTGCAAAATGCATTCAGGGAACAAAACGTGATCAAAGATGTGAGCAGAAGGCTGGCAGATATTGTATAGATAGAAATTTTTATATCAAATTAAAATTAGGGTTTATATAGATAAAAAGTTTAACATTAATAAAAAAATAATATACAACTCCCTACTTGTCAACTTTTTAAAAAAAAATCAACTTGTCTACTTAGACAACCTGCCTTTTTTTTTCAAGAATGTTTTTTCATGCTTTTGAGTTTGAGTTCCAATCTAGCAAAAGACTAGTTCCAATGTCCAGTTCTTGTGCCGACTTCAAAAAAAAAAAAGAAGTGAACTCAGATCCCAGATCACAGAAACCTAACCTTAAACTTTTGGTTTTAACACTGAAAACCAAATACTCTCACAACATTGGTATGTACCCAGATTGGGTGGTTCTCATTTTTTCTGAAAATTGTTTGGTCCGGTTTTTTAAAAAACTTGTAAGAACTGCCTTGATTCTTCAAAAAAAATAAAATTCCCAGCTTTAAGATAACTGAACAAAGTTTCAAAATTTTAAGAAAAAAATTTCAACCAATTTTCAAAGTGCCAATTCTTACACATTTCATACTAATTGATTTCCAAAGCCAATTCTCATTAACTAATTATCAAAAGTTCAATTATTATTTCCAGCCAAAAGATCTTGTTTAAAAAATTACAAAAATATAGAGAAAAAAATTTCTTCCAAAAATTTATAGCACTCCAAGCTGAGCTACAATGCCTGGTTGGCACAGAGTCAAACCGCTTGTCAAGCTGACACTCTTCCGTCTCTTGGTACCAAGAAACTTCACCAAGGCTTTTTCCAGATCCTTATCGATTTTTGCTACACTGGATACACACAAGTGGAGCTAACAAATCCATACCTCGAAATCTCTCCGCCATCTCTCACCAAAACCAGTTAGTTTTAGAGATCTTGGGAAGCTCATGAAGGCGTGCATGCTTGATCTATTTTTTCTACAGTGAAACTATTGTAGGCAGCTGCAATCTTGAGGATTGGGTTTTGGAGCTGGTTGATCAATCCGGGGGGGAAGTAGGTGGTTGAATCCTTTTTGTTTCTTTTGAGATTGAAGAAAAAAAATGAGTACTCTGAATGGGTCGAGGAGGGAGATGATTGCTGGTTCTCCTCCTCCTCCTCACCTGGTGATGGTGCCTACCCCTGGCTTAGGACACGAGAATCCTTTCCTTCATCAAGCTGCTAGAAGGATAGCAGACGAGGGGATCATTGTCACCTACGTGAGCACCGACAGACACATCTCCCAGGTCTTGAACAGGCCGGAGTTTGTACATCTGAGAAGCAGCAGCAGCTCCCAGCTTCTGCGGTTCGTGAACTTGCGGGATGGAATGGGTCATATAGCGGAAAGAGAATTTTACCTAATCATGCGAACCCAAGAAGTGGTAACGAAGCTAACTCAGCTGTTGGAGGAAGTGGTGATCGACCTTTGTTCACCAGAGACCGAGAAGACGCGGTCTGTTGCGTCTGCACCTCCTCCCTGTTGCATTCTGCATGACATGTTCTCCACTTGGGCCCAAGACGTTGCTGACAACCTTCAGCTTGCTAAACACATGCTGTATGTCTCCCCAGCCTGTTGCCTCGCCATCTTATTCCAGGTTTCGCTTCCTTCATTCTGCCGTTTTTTTGTCCTTGAAATGCACTGTAAAGTCTAAGAAAACGGATCAGAGGGACACAAAAAGATTTGTTGTCAACTGTAAACCCTAGTTTTGGCTACCCATTTAGAGAATGTCATCTACATCTGCAGTACTTACCAAGAACATGTCTTCTACATTAGTAGTCATAATCTGAGAGTTCTTCAAGGGCATGGAACAACAAGATTTCACAAGAAAGTGCAGCTCTGGAAGCTTGAGCCGTTTGACTGATTCTTCTGGTTTCAGGAGAATCTAATGACTTGATGGTGAAATTGTCAATGTGATGGCAGGGACCACGGCTTCGAAAAGAGGGTCGTGCTCCTGTGACACCAGAGAATGAACACATTCTTCTAACAGACATTGCTGGATTGCCACCGATTCACCCACATGATTTTCCCGTCTCCTTGGTGGATGCCACTGTGTGCCAGCAGACAGAGAGGGGCCATAGTCTATTCCGTGTTGCCACTGTCATCCTGGTGAACACTTTCCATGCCTTGGAATGGAGGGTTCTGAATGGCATTCACTCTCAGGTTATCGGGACAGAAGATTTCAAGGTTAACTTTCTTACACTTCATGATAATAAATCCTCTCTCCGATACGAGGTCTAGTTGATCTTGCTTCAATCAAGACCATGAAAGAGGTAGGTTTTTCCTTCAAAAGTCTAGAGCTTTTTTGTCAGCATTGTTTTCAGGGTTTAGCATCTTCTACAGTTTAATGAACTCTGTTCTTGTTATTGAAAAGGAACAAAAATGCTGCTTGTGCTGTATCCAGGTGTTTGGCCTTAAAATTCCAAGCACACTTTGACTTCACAAGGAATCCAGAGCTCTAAGTTTTGGAGTCTTTTGGAGGGGGGATGTTGTGAGACACAATGTAGAGCTTTTATCTGTCGGCCCATGGTCTTCAATGTCCAGTCTCTCATGCTGTGGTCCCACCTGGGTGCACATGCCTTTGACAAAATTGCAGATCTGGGATTGTAACAAACCATTCAACTAGTTTGGAAAGGAAATTCTGCCATCATAGTGGGATGAAGAAGAGCTTCAAGGAAACTAAGTTGATGTTGAATGGCTTTGAATGACAGCTCCTTGAACCTGTTTTTGCAGACCAAAGTTATCTTGGAAATAGGTCCATTGCTCCCAGAGGCACAGTTTTGTGATGACGAAACAGGTGATCACATAATCAAGGAAACCACCCATGAGAAACACCCATGCATACTTTGGCTCAACCTTCAGGTCCCATCATCTGTCCTATTCATTTCATTTGGGAGTGTTGCTACACTCTCAGCTTCTCAAATCCTGGATTTGGCAGCAGGCATTGAAGCCAGTAATCAACCCTTCTTGTGGATTTTGCGTCCCCCAGATGCCCCTATGGTGACCCATGGCTGTGATGGTGCTCTGCCTGCATTGGAATTCCTCCCTCCAGGTATCTCTACTGGCTCACTCTACTACCCCTTTTGGAATCAGAGGCCATACAACCCATAAACTAATAAACTGGCACATGTGCAAGTAGAACAGTTCCTCATTCCCACCTGCAGCAAACATTGGAATTGTTACCTCAAATTAAGGTGCACATATGTAAACATCTATGCTGCAAGTTCCTAATCAACTGCAATGAAATTTGTAGTTGTAATCTTCACAGTCTTCAGGGGTCAAAGGCCAGTGTGATCAAATTGAACCTTCTGTGTATAAACAAGGACTGGCATTTTGGTCTGAGGGTTGCAGTCACAGAGTACGTGAGGGGGGGTCTTTTGAAAACAGGGTTTGAGGAACGCACAAAGGATAGGGGGATGATTTATTCAGGTTGGGCACCACAAGTGGAAATCTTACACCACCCTGCTGTAGGTGGTTTCTTGTCACACTCAGGATGGAACTCTGTACTGGAGAGTATATGTGCAGGAATCCCAATCCTTTCATGGCCCATGGTTTCAGAACAGAAGCTCATTTGCAGGTCAGTATATAACTGTTTCAAAAGGCCCAACTGTGAAGTTCACAGGGGTGAACACTAATCCAATTCCAGGATGATCCTAGAGTGGTGCTGTATAGGAGGGTGGTTCATGTGAGATCACAATGTTGTGGAGGTAACATGGGAAAGGACAGCCAACAAGCTGTTGGCACTCATGCAACACTGAGGATGCTCTTATTTGCTTTTCCACTTCGAGATCTAGGGGAAAGAAGGCTGTTTGCTTGAGGCATTTTCACCTGTTTTATGGTCCAATGGAACTCTAGCTCTGCATTTTTGATTCTCAAGTCCAGTGGTGATAATGATTGTAGTGGAATTTGAGAAACAACTTATGATGTCTTTGCAGGTTTCTAGTGGACACAGCAAAGTTGGCAATTGAGATACAGAAAAATAAGGATGGACTAGTGACAAAAGAGGAGGTTGAACGGAAAGTGAGGGCTTTGATGCAAGGGGAGGAAGGTCAATGCTTAAAAAGAAATGTTGTCGTAATGCAAAGAAATGCAAGAAAGGCGGTGGCAGATGGGGGAATATCCAAACAGAATTTTGAAGCTTATATTGACCATCTGCGGACAGGAAGACCATTGAAGAATGCAGATTTCAATGATGGAGAGGTGAGATCTGGAATCACAGGAACTACCCATTG
>Ga0209208_10007965_pt1 | contig 14221 bp, 11 predicted proteins | sample S1TSphfallax_3_FD_187694 | JGI IMG/M metagenome (GOLD analysis project Ga0209208, IMG submission 187694) | Host-associated microbial communities from peat moss isolated from Minnesota, USA - S1T2_Fd - Sphagnum fallax MG (SPAdes) (version 2) | ecosystem: Host-associated > Plants > Peat moss >...
TAGAAATTGGTATAAAGCTTTCCTCCCACTAATAAGGAGTAGGTGTAAAAGAACCCTCCTCTTACACCTCATGATTCATGTATGCTAAGTTCATGATAATATTCATCATCATAGGCCCCTTATATTGGGAATGCGTGTACACTAGGGCTTCATCCTAGACATTTTGGGTGTTGTCCAAACCCAAAACACATACATCTATGACATTTCCAACCAAGCAGGTAACTACAAAAGACGCAAGAAGCAGTGCTGTCATTTTCACAGTGTACTCAGAGGGCACCTTATAACCCTGAAAGTCGAACTTTTCAGATTTAGAATGTTCAGTAGCTGTGCTTTTACACACCGTAGCGCCCTTGGGGGAGGGCATTCTCAGAATAAGGAGGGGCTGCTTTGGCTTCCACCTTGAGTGGGGCCCTTATTCACTTTGAGAATACCCTCCCCTCCCTTAGGGCGAGGGTATTACACTAACAGCCCCACCACAGGACGGGTCAGGTGACCAATGAGAATAGTAGCATAATAATGCAATGAATTGTTTTATTTTTTTGTTTTTTTCCACGAAAAGTTGTACCACAACCAAGACAAGTTTAGTTATCCATAGCTAGGCAAATTAATTCTAGTGACAACGATTTCATCGGAGCTGGTTTAGGTAGGATGGGTTATAGTGGTAGGCCATATAATAAGACAATTTCAAACTGCAAATTTATTAGAGGTGGATTCCCAACTGAGATTTTTTTAAATAAATATTTTACAAGTTGTAATATCTCAAAATGTCCTTATGGATCCTAAGATATCGAAAGAAAAACCATTTTTTAAATTTTTTTAATGGTTTTTAAAAATCTTTGTGTGCTTTCAAAAAAAAATGAATTTTTTATGTCTTTCCAATTTCATGCACATGTTTACATGTAATTTTATACAAATCTGAATTTTTTTAGTTTTTTGGAAGATGTTGAAACTTATTTTAAGAGATAAACTTTTTTTCCTTTGAGATTAAGCTAATTTTCAATAAAAATTTCTCCCTTAATTACCTAATTCAAAAATTTAATCCTCACTTGCTTAGCTGGTTTCATGTTCATCCATCCTAATTTTTTTTTAAATTTCAATGAATTTTAAACAAGATGATTGATTAAATCTTCTCTTGAATGATAATTGAACAATATTTTGTACAATTTGAATCCTATATATATATATATATATCTGAAAATAACAAAGTTTTCAAATGTAAACTCTCATTAATTTTTTCATTTCATTGTCACTTGTAGTGCGTAGCAGCGCGAAGCCCAAGTAAGATAAAGGGGCTGGTATATGGGCACGGCAGGGGAAAGGTAGAGTCTCCCAAGAGAAATACAAACAAAAACCAAGTTTGACTTGTTTCTCGTTGTCTTGTTCTTCTTCTCCTTTTCCTTCTGCTTCGTTTGCTAGCAGCTCTGCTTGTTTACTTTCTCTCGTTCTTTCCCAACACTCCGCAGCATTGCAGCCTGCGTCCACTGTTGTGTTCGCAACGCCATTTGCACGCCACCAAATTCTCGCTTCCTCCCTGCCTGCCTGCCTGCCTTCCTTCCTTCCTTCTTTCCTTACTTGTGTAATGCTTTCCATTGTCGTACTTTGTAGTTTCCTCCAGTACCATCAGGTTTGGCATAAGGGAAGTGGAGAGACTGTGTTTTCCATTGGCGACAGTTTGGAAGTAAGAGACAGAGAGGGAGAGAACGAGAGACTCTGTGAGAGTGAGAGAAGAGAACAGTAACAAGAAGGGAGAACAACCCTGTGAGCGGAATTCTCGGTTGCGAACTGGAGGATGAGCTGAGATGAGTTGAGTTGCGTCTTTTGTGGAGTGGGTTGCCGTCCTCGTTGGCTGTCAACGGTGGTGAAGAACATGTTTCTGAAGCGGCGATGCATCGGCAGCAAGCAGGTGGAAAGTATGGAAGAGAGTGCGGCGGAGTGTTGTTGTATGTCTTTGTTGGACCTGCCGGAGCTCGCTTTGGAAGGTATTCTAGCACGCTTGCCGGCGGTGTCGCTGGCGCACATGGCATGTGTCTGCCAGGAGCTACGCAAGCGATGTCGTAGCAACCATCTGTGGGAGCATCTGTTCCAGCAGAAATGGGCACGCATTGCCGGTCCTTCGGCGTTTCGCGAGTGGCAGCGACACTTATCATCGCAAGCGGAGATGGGAGGAGCAATGACGGTGGTGGACCGGAGTAGTAGTAGTAGTAGTATGCGGGGCTTGTGGGGATGGCCACTCTCCTGCTTGTGGCCTTTCTCATGGCTGAATCTGCAAGGGGAGGAGCCTGCAACAAACCCTCCTCTCAATTCTCTCATGGCCTGGTACTGGGCACTGGAGAGCGGCACGTTCTGGTTCCCTGCCCAAGTTTACAATCGCGAGGTAGGCGGTTCCGCATTTTATTTTGTTTTTGCTTCTCACCCTCTTGAGGATCCTGGTAGATCCTGCTCAGGCAGAGATGTGGCATACCCGCTTGACATTACTGTTGGTGAAACCCAGTTCTCGTCTATATCTTTGGAAACAGTCTCCTGCTGCTGCTCTGCACGTACAGTCCCTCCCTCCCTTCCTCTTCAAGGGATGGTTATCACACTTCAGAAAACAATACTGAGATTCTTATGGCATGCATATCATTTTTTCGGTGCACACCAGTTGCTATTTAGGTTTGGGATGATAGCTACATTACTTGCTCATGGAAGTTCAGATGATGACCTCTTATGTTAGTGTAGATTTGTTTGATTTTATTTTTTCTGTGAACCATAACAATCTCTTTTTTTGCCATGTTTTTTTGCTGAAAATTTGTGACTTCAACTCTGGATGGATTTTGTGTAGCAGAATGGGCATGTGGGTTTTATGTTGTCATGCTATGATGCGGAATTGAGCTATGACCGCCACTCTGACTCCTTCCGTGCCAGGTAACTCCTGAATTGAAGCCCTTCCTTCCTTCCTTCCCTCCTTCTACCTGCATGTGTAGTAGTAGTAGTAGTAGTAGTAGGTCAAGTGGAAGGAATTCCAGGTTTTTCTCTCCTGCCTCAAGACATTTGACACTTCTCTTAACTTCTGGTAATGACTTGCGGATGTGGTAGATATCTGCCACATGGTCCACGGACAATAGTGGTGGAGGAGGGAGTGAAGTGGGAGAGATTGCGAGCGCCTCCCCTTGACACACCTGCACATGATCTGCACCTGTCTGACTGCCTGGAGGAACTGCAACCTGGCGATCATGTTGAAGTGCAATGGCGCAGGAATAAGGACTTCCCATACGGTAACCCTACATTTCAACCCCTATACATGATTTGTTAAGGATTTCTCCATTCTGGGTTCAGTGGACATTCTCAGAACTGTTGCCAAATGAAGATAAAAGCTATGTCCTGATCTGGGACAGGTTGAGTCTATGGCAGGATGGTGGTATGGAGTGGTGGGTCATGCTGAGACATGTAGTCGCGAGAGTCACCGCTGCTGCTGCCACCTCTATGGTCTGATTCCTTGCCCCATGGCCCTCAGATGAATGCACTAAAAAAGGTGACTGATTTAGGAGGACATAATCACAGTAGTATACTTCTGGTCTTGCAGTGCTGCTGTGAATATTGAATGCCCTGAATCAGCATGATCCAGGCACATTTCCCAGCCTTTCTTGCAACTTTTGTCCATTCTGATATATATATATGTAGCTTTTGTTGCTAGTCTTATGACAAAAAGTTTGTTGGTGACTCGGCTATCATGCTGAAATAGGCCCTCACAATGATGTGATTCTAGAAAATTCCATGAGCCTTTGAGGTTCCTAACCATAAGCTGGAGGGCATGCTTTTGTATCTCTCTCCAATAACTTTCTTAAACTGTTGGACATGGACATTGTTCTCAACTTGTGATGTTGAAAACTTTCATGTTTCACTCATGAGTACCAGTAAGATTATATAAGTGATTGACAAGCTTGAACATCAAAGCTCATGGATACACCTGCTTGCATGGGCTCTGTACTGGCAGAAACAGTGTGGTTAGAATTCAATCAGTACACTCTTGGATCGCGCTGGAGGTGGGCTGCTATTGATCGCAAAAATCATCGGGAGGAGGGAAATGAAGCAGATGGCTTCTATGGAGGCATCAGGAAATTAAGAACAAAGGAAGAGATATGCATTTGGGAGCGAATGTGGCCAAGTGAAACACTAGAGTGAGCTGCTACTGAATTTTGAACCCTTTACAGAGACTCGTGCACACTGATTGATTACACCAGTGGCTTCAAATTGTACTTGTAAAAAGCATTACTCAAATTTTTATTGCAGGATCTGGGAACCCAATTCACCTATTTGATCCATTGACCACAATTCTTTTCACTTCACACAGCTCAAGAGGATCTACAAAGGGCATGGAAGCATGTGTGTGTGCGAGCATTGTCTTTTGCAGTACCTCTTTCTGCTTTGTAGTTTCATATTGATTTGCAGTTTCTTGCAGTTAACCAAATAATGGACTTGGGTTTGAGATTGCTGAATCACAAAGCTGGCTTGAATCTTGAGTTTCTCAACAGAAGAGCTACCAAACCCATCAGAGAAGGAACCCAAATGGAATATTACTCCATTGGTACCAGAAGTGTCTTTCCGAAAGTGCAGGGCTGGGGAAGTTCTTACCCTATTTGACACCTTAGAGGAGAAAGTGTCCTTTTGTGGTGCCTGTTGAAGTTGAAATTTCTTGGATAATTAGGGTTTTAAGTTAGCTGGGTTCATTGGTTTTCTTCCACATCCAAGTAGTCTTAATTTTCTGGAGTGCTAGGGATCATGACCACTGTGGGGCAGGTATTGCTATTTGAACATATCAGCTGGTACTGGTATTTAGGGTCCAAGGCTGATTTTGGCTAATATGAGGCAGGTATATATTATATAACTGGGACTGAGACTGGTATGGTCTTTGTGTGAGACTGGGCTGTATTACCGCAGATCCCTTACCAGGCAAGTACTGGCAGGAGTCTGGTATTGCTTCAGATCATTCCAATCTCATCGATTCTTTGATACCATGATCAATATTAAGTAGTCTATATACCAGGGTTCCAGCTTGGTATCTGCACAACACTGATCATATCTCATCTCTTTTTGGGGCAAGTTTTGAGATTTTAGGCTCTGAAAAGCCTATACATTACATTAAGACTATTGAGTATCCATTTTTTTTCCTGACATGTTTTTAGAAATGCTGAAGTAGTTGAATCTCCAGATGTTTAGATGCATCCCAAAGACCAACAAAAAAAAATTTGGGCAGCAATATCCCTCCATTATGGTGTTCTCAGACCTAGTCATGTGTCTGGAGGACAAATTGGAGGTACTTTTAACCTGTTATTAGATGAGTGCCATATTAGGTAGAATATATGTTTAGGGTTGGAACATAAAAACAAGTGGGCCATTATATTCATATAAGCTCTAAATTTATGGCATTTATACCTAATTCAACAAAACCTTCATATGGTCCACTGCTCAGTTCAAGAATGAACTTACTTTAAACCCAAATAAGATTATTTTATACTTTGCATTGAAATATACCTTAGGCTAGGTACAACAGTTATAAGGGGTGAGTTGATGCAGAGCAAAAGGCTATTATTTGAACATAAAGCTTGCAAATAATTAACGGAGGAAATGAACAGTTCTTGTCATAAGTCAGTTATATTGAGTCAATATAACCACCGGGTTATATTATTGTAAATCACATACCCATATAACACTAGTTGACACTGTGCAAGACAGGAGGGAAGAGAAACAGGGCACTTTCACTTACCTTAGTTACACAAACGTGAGCTTCCTTTCCTTTTATATTGTAAGCTTTGCAGAGAGTGAAGGATGTTTTTATTTGGAGGGGTGCCGTCCTTATTTGTAGGTAAGGACTCCTCTAGCCTTACTGCTCTTTTAGGTTTCTCTTCCCTTTCTGATATACTTGGTGCAACTGGTGAGGGCTCTGGAACATAATTTGTTCTTTTGCCCCCATTGTGACTCTGTTTGAGTTTTGCTCTTGTGGCTCCAACTTGGGTCCTGTCTTGAGTCTCTTTGTTCTTCATTTCCCCCTTTGCTGGGTGCTTTGTTTAATGGAGCTTGTCAGGGTTTCATCAATGCTTTGTCTATGCTCCAGAATAAAGGGGTATGTATGTTATTAAAAGGGGGTGATTAGATTCTTACAGCTAAAGATTCTGTACCTGCAACGAAGCTTGAAGTCCTTGCAATGGAATCCTAAGTAAGCCCCATCATTGTACCTAATTTTGCTTGCTATGAGTGTAACCTTTAGTCACCCAATTAGGCTTAATCCTCAATTTGGCTTGTTAGGGTTTCAGTTCCCCAATTAGGCTAGATTGGCCAATTTTGCTTGTTAGGGCCTTGATCTACTACTCGGAGAGTTTTGATATAGTTAGTGAATTTTGATTCTAGCAAGGAGAACACTCATTTCCCTTTGATTCCTTGCTTGTTGAGTGTGTACTCAAGAAAGGGTGAGAATGAACCAACACCCACGAGCAAACCATGAAGGATGGATGGTGGGTGGATAGAGAACACCTTTCCATCAGTTCCAGTTCACTAGCAACCCAGGGCAGGTAGCTCAGTTGCTTATTTTACTAACTACCCACTAGCCCTTACCTAGGTACTAACTACTAATCATCTACATGCATGTACTTACTTTAGTAACCACTAATTGCCCTGCATACCTACCAGAGCTAGATGATAAGCTACCAAGCTGAAATACAAACATTGACTCAGTTGAGGTTCATCCACAACTCACCCAACTCCTTTGTGATCAACTTTTTGCCAATAATACTTATCTCTTGTTCCTTCCTGTTTTTCCAGTTGCATCAACAAACCAACCACCCTTTACTGTGCTGCTATCAGAGATGAGCCATTATGTTTGATTTATTGAGATTATTGAGACAAAAAGTTATGCAATCAGATAAGGAATCAGCAACAGTGCTCAGATATCATCTAACATGATCATTGTCATGTCATGAATTGTTTTTGATGGCAACAACAGTGCTGTTTGACATTCCAATCATCAAAATCTAGTGTTTGTTCTTCAAAGACATTTGCATCTGAAAGTTCACAATTTCTTTTGCTTGAGCTACTCTCCAAAGGACATAAGAAACGTCCTCTAGGGTCAATGTTCACTCAAAAAATCCAAAAATCAATTCAAAAGATAAAATCCCTATAAGTTTTCTTCCCTTTTGACCATTTTGATGAAATCAATTTCTTAGACACAAATGAATTTGCCAGTGTTGGACAGTTATCAGAAATGTTGTTGGGGATGTCAATTCTTTATCAGTTCTTTCATGAAACCTAAACCTACAATGGTTCGAGGTTTTTGAAATATCCTCCCCCAAGTCTCTAGAAGGTGGAGTAGTGTGAAAGAAATCAAAAGCTCAAAGAATCACATAACCACTACTCTGTAAAAACCAGTGTTGGCTGGCTCCGGTTTTGGCTGGTTCCTGTTTTTGGTCAGTGCAGGCATTCCCTAAATAATGGGCCTAGGACAAGGTGGTAAGTCTAGCCACTTTTGTAGGGTAAACAAGCCTATAAGTGATACACTAAGTTGAACATTTAGTATATCGGAAGAAAATGGTTTCATTGTCAACACTTACCATTTCTGATGGAGTCTAAAAATAATTTGTAATTCATCTCTGAGTGCTCCCATAAGCTTTTGAATCATTCATTCCGTAAAGTAATGTGCAAGTTATGTTCTTTCAAAGTAAGCAAGTATTTTGCTTCAAATATATCCTCACAACACACCGACCACCCCTAACATGTGCACTTTTACCGTACATTAGCAATTCTCAATTTCATGTCATTTAATTTGGCTGAAGTTCTCCCCTTCTCACCACTATCTCGGTGGGCCAAAAAGGATGTATTAAATCTTCACATAGAAACTTCTATTTTGGGGATTTCAAAGGGTTTTTTTTGTTTTTTGGTGTGGTGGGCCAATCAAAATGACTCGTTGCAAAAAATAATAATAATAATAATTGGGAGGCACCCATCTAAATAATAGAATGTTAAAGTTTGAGGTTTAGGTCATGTTTACCCTAAAATAAAGTATTTGAATGTCAAAAATAATTTGACTTCAAGTATGAACGTGCTTTACATATATGGAGGGTTACAAATGGGTTATATTTTGTCAGATTTATATACCTTTGAATATGCACTTCATTATGGTATATTGATTTTATAAAAATAAGTTAAGGTAAATGATCTACCCTACATGTACTCAACAGGTATATATGGGCAAAAGATATATATATTCACACAACACTAGTCTTGATGGTTTTTGGAAAAATTAAACTTCATAAGCAAAGAACACCAGCTTGTAGGAAAGGCAAAATAAAATAAAAGTGTAGGTTGAGCACATATAGTCAACTCGGACAAAAGAGTTCATCAGTGTGAATGTCAAAATCCTCTTGCATTAACTGGGTTTCACAACAAACTATGAAGAAGTGCACGGTAAGTAGTTTACCAAAACCAAGGCCTAAGAGAATGCACAACAGCAACCTGTAAAATGCCCCTGTACAATACTTTACTTTTTGGATGAGAAGCCACCAAAAACACTCTGAAACTGCTTGGGGCCTGGAAAAGACCACAACTTACCAGGCCCTCCTAGAGCGCCAGTAGCAGGAAATGAGTCACCTCAGGAGCTTTTTCTTTTTTTGTGAAGTGGTAAAATTTGAAGAAATAATTCATTCTCAGCTGAATTTGTAAAATCATTTTGGCAAGTTTTGTTTTCCCGTGCTAATTTCAAATAAAACATTACTAAGTGATATTGAGTGCAGTTTCTATTGATCTTATTAGAGAAGGAATTTTTTAATATGAAAATCTGCTGCAACCAAAGCAGTGTGTTTTCTCTTTTGATGAAATTTGATATCATGGCGACAAAAATGAAATTAATGTGATTCATACAAAGGTTCTTTTTGAAAAAAATGATTGAAAATCACTTGATTTTGGGGAAGTTTTTTTTTAAATAGTCACATGTAGATAGTAGGTTAAACCAGTGAATTGCAGCATGTCACTCAAATACAATGTAATTTTTTATTTTAGGTGAAGATCTAATTAAAATATTAATTTTGAAGGAAAGTGAAAACAAGTAAAATTTATTTGAAATCAAATATTTTTATTGTTACTTTTGTTGTTTGGCATGTGGACCAATTGTCTCCAAATTGGAAAGAAGAGCAAATAATAAATTTCATTTTTGAGCCTTTAAGTTTGTAAATTAAATAAGAGACATGTCTTTATTTGAAGAACTTATGCTTGACATTTCATGTGTTGACAAAAATGTGATATGGGTTTAGCCTTTCACTAATTTGAAGGTTGTAAAAGAAAAGATCTAAACAAAACCTTAAGAAAAGTAGAAGATGGGCATCACATATAGGAAATGTGCCATTGGTTTAATATATTTGTCTATAACATGACATTGACAAAAGTGAAACTATCTGAAGTCAATTGTTTTTGTTTCAATGTGTAGTTATCATAAAAATGTTTTGTAGTACCTACAACCCAAAAACTTGATGTTAATTTAGAGTCAAAATCTAATAAAATTGAATAAGTCTATGAAAATGGAGGATGGAGTGTTTGGAATTTGGACCTCATGAGGATTGTGGTAGGAAGTGAATTGTAATGTGCAATATTAGAAATTGTAATGGGATAGCACCATAGTCATCTAATAGGCTTATAACCACATGAAATATGTGTGAAAACAATTTATGCATGTCAACTTTCATATGGACATTTTAAGTATGAAATGATTGTAATGGAACAATATTTTTATTAGGTGTATTTAAATTGAAGTAGTTATTTTGGGGTGAAAGCACACTAAGGGTGAACCACTTTTCACCAAAAAACATTGATGTATAACGAGTATTATAGTACGCAATAAGTTAATATCTTGATGGTATCCTTTGGCTATTATAAATACAGGAATAAATAAATAAAAATCCATGACAACCTTTTGGAACTCAAAGTTTATTTTTAATCAAAATTATTTTTGATCCAACAGTTAGATGAAGAGGATTGGATAAAATTAATGTACATATAGTATATAACTTATAGTTTTTCAATAGCCATAAGACCTCATGTTTGTGGTTCACAAAACATTATCAAACAAAAGAAAATTGAAAAAATAATGTAATTCCCATTTATAAAATCTACTCATCTTTGATATGGTAGTGATTTTTTTCCTAATAAAAGATATTATTATGCATTTATTGTTCAAAAATGCAATAAACAAACTTTTTTAATGAAATTTCGTCCCAAAAATTTTTATCTCTAAATGGTCCTAGATTTAATTAATGTACATCAATATCATACACCATAAAAAAATTCACCCAAGAATTCCATTCACAACCTTAGTTTTGAAATATATATGCAATTTTTTCAAAGTATGTGACATGTATTATTTTGTCACAAATATACTCCATACATTTAAGTTTTTCATTGTTTGTTGGATTTTTTTTAAATAATTTATTAGATTAATTTTAAATTTAATCAAATATACTTTAAACAAACAAAAGTCATCCAGGATGTGATGTCCATACATTACCAAAAAAATTAATTACAAAAAGGTTATACTTGTGACTATAATTTTTGGGGGGCTTAATGTGTTTATGCCCTTTAGTGACATGCTTTTGATATGTGTGACAAAAATGTAATTTTGAATGTGACATATATATTATAGTTATAAATATGTATAGGACTTATCTACATGTTGAAGTTATGAAAGTTTTTTTTGATAAAAATATTGAATGAAATGTGAAAAATATTAGGTGGGGAACATATTTTCAATTTTCAACTTTGAAATAGTATTATTGTATTTTTATTATTATAGAAATTACAAGGAATAAAATCATTTGGAATAATATTTTCAATTATCTTTAAGTTGTTTTGATTTGTGATTCTAAAAAACATGGCATATGTGAGGCCAAGTGCAAAAGGGGGTTAGCAAAACAAAGTATAGAAAAAAAGTAATCCACTCAAAATCCAATTTAAAATTGATTTTTTTTTATATATGGACACAAGTAAGTAGATCCCAAATATCTTGAAGTAGAAATATGAAAACATAGGTCAATACATTTAGTTTATGAGAAGTTGGACATAAAGTTTGAACAACTTTGGTAACAAAAAAGTAGGTTGAAAGTATGTTTGAAACTAATTGGGTCAATATGGTGTTCAAACCAACTTCATATTAAAATGTAATATATTATGATTATAACATGCATAATTTGACAATACATAAGCATCTTTTACGGCCCCACTAATTTGAATTTTTTTTAATCAATATTTCATCTATATGTAACCCATTTTGTAAGATCGAACATCATGTGCAAATAGGTTTTTTTCAATATACTTAATTACATTTTCAAAATGGGGTTTTTCAACATTTAAATATAAAATGAAAGATTGTCATCATGTTAATTATTTTATAAAATTAAATGTTTACTTTCAATTAATTTTTAAAAATTATGCCTACTTGTATTTTTTTTTTGACACTAAGCATTGAATTGTATACTTTACCCTGCTTGCACTCGAAATTTTCTTTTATGTTAATGGTAACTTTTATGGTAATTGTTGCAACTTGTGATTTGTGGTTCATCATGTAACATATGCTAATATTATTGGAAATAATGTTTTATAATAAAAACCATCATATGTATATTTTTGTTGGAAAGGACGTTTTTAAATAATCATTTTTGTGGAGTTATTTATTAATTTAACTTCTATAGTTGTAACATTGTTTTAAGCATTATAAATGATAGATGTGATGGTTGCAATTGCACCATTTACAACTCTTTTTGATGTGTTAACATTCTTAGTGAACATGACTTTAATGCAATCTTGTTTATGTGGTTAAAAGACTTATCATTTAATGGTTCAATGTGTTTAATATTTGTAGCATTTGAGTATATTTTTACTTGGTATATTTCTATGATTGAATTTTTTTTTGGTAACATAATGTTATTGTATTCTTCAACATTTTTTTTATGTGTACAAAGAATTGTTGTAGTTGTTTCCATTTCAAAATGTATATTTTGTTTATTTTTAAAAAATTGTGATAAAATTGTTTAAGTTTCTTTAATTTTTGGCCTTTTTTCTCATATGATGTTGAGAAATTGCAAGTATTCACAATCTATATAATGACACATGGAAATGGATAGGAAATGTTATTTTGATGTTTTCCAATAAGGGGCAAATTTAATGTGGCAACTTTTGCATAATATGTCATCGTTTCAAATAATATGTTTATAAATCAATGGTAGTTGGGCAAGGTCCTCAACTATTAGTACAAGTTTTGTTTCAAATGGAGATATGTTTTCAAGATGAATTGATTGTTTTAGTCGTTGTTCAACTATATACAACATGTTGGTCATCATTGACATTTTATCAATGATTATGACATGTGTGTTTTGAAGCGTTTTATGACAACATTAGGTTCAAGAAGGATGGACAAATATCCTCATATTGGAATTCAAATCATAGTGTGTACTATAGTGGTAGTGGAGTTGAAATGAAATGTTGCAACACCTATCGCTATTGATAATAATACATTTTTGCCAAGCAATTATAAATTTCATGTAATATATTTTATAAAAAAAGTTTTGTTGCTACCAAATGTGCTTGTGATAATATGCAAACCTTGTGGGTTTTCAATAACAGAATGCAACACCTTTTTTTGTTCATCATTTAATTGCATGATGGAAATTTGTGTGTAAAATATGTGTTGTGAAGGTTTGGAAACAAGTTGCATTTCATTTGGTTCACTATGCCAGAAATGTCATCCTATGATTAGTCCTTATTGACTATAATAGTCATTTATGCCATTTGTAGTTGATTCAAACTCATCAATTATGGCATTTTTAGCCAATTATCCACTTGTAGTTATATAGGACAAATCATAAAATGGCATTTTTGGCGTAGTGGTTGTTTATTATGAAAAAAAAAATCAATTAGAAAGTTTGGTTGTTTATATTTTAGGTCAAGGTATGGATGATCTTCTAAAATTTCTTCAAGTGTTTGTTTTTTAGTGTCCAATAGGTTTAGATGTGTGTATTTCATTAGGTATCTTTGTAAGTTGTCCAATGATGGTATAAATTAGTGAATGTAACATTCATGTACGCAACATTTTTCAAAAGTTTGATGTAGACAATAATTCATTTTCGTTTTGAAAAGACACATTTTGTAATAATATGTTGTAAGAAAAACCCTTTTGTGTTGTGTGGTATGGAAAATTGTAAATATATTTTTAGGTTCATGGGTGGGGATGGGGCAAAAACTAAATTGTGCACATTGGATGTGCTAAATATTGATAGAGGGCTACTAACGGCATGTTCTAAAAGTTTATTGCAACAAAAAATTTGGTAGGTTCAATACCACTTCTTCTTTATTTCCACATGAATTACCATAATTGTGTTTTCTTATGAATGATTACTTTTTAAATTGTCTTGGGTTTTACACATGATAATGAAATGAGACTCACTAAAAATTGTGGAATAATCTTCCAATTTCAAATAAATCATACATCATTTCTCTCTTTTAGAATATGAAAAGAAAAAGGTTTGTGCACAAATATCAACCATGAAAGGTCACCATAACAAATGAGAAATTATGCTTTCGTTATAATAGGTTTTTACACATGTATTAATGTGCTTATGGCCTTAAAGATTTTTTATCATCATCAAAACAACTTATTGACCACAATCAAATACCTATGAGTGGAATTTGGAAGTAGATTGAATAATACAAAAGGAGGCCCTCATATAAAGAGAGGTTGGTTTTGTTATTTCTCAACTTAATAGCTATATGTGTGGCCCAATGTTTCAAAAATTGTATTCTATCATCTTTTTTTGGGCACAACTAAAAGAATCCATTGCATACTATCACTTTGGCCATACATATCAAAATGGAATCACTTGCCATGATGTGTTGAACCTAAATGCTCCAAAACAAAAAGTTTTACATATTAAGCATTCAAGGGCAAGTTGAGCAAATACTAAATTTGTCATCAAAGTATTGCGGCTTGTGACACTGCATTTAATGCAAATAAATACAATGTACATTACAACTTCAATTCAGTTTTGTTATCATTTCCATGAATTTTTAGAATGAAGTTTCCAATAAGCATAATATGATTATTATTTGTCTTTTTTGTGCAATATCATATATTCACACTTATGGTTTATGATGTCTATTGGAATAGTATTTCAATCACTTGGGTCATCATTGATAGTGCAATTAAAGGCAAATG
>Ga0209208_10007966_pt1 | contig 14221 bp, 13 predicted proteins | sample S1TSphfallax_3_FD_187694 | JGI IMG/M metagenome (GOLD analysis project Ga0209208, IMG submission 187694) | Host-associated microbial communities from peat moss isolated from Minnesota, USA - S1T2_Fd - Sphagnum fallax MG (SPAdes) (version 2) | ecosystem: Host-associated > Plants > Peat moss >...
GAAGGGTTCTGAATTAAGCTGCGGGAGACGGAAGAGCTGAAGAAAGTAGTCGGGGTAGTTTTTTCTCTTCTAAGATTAGTGTTGCACATTTGTGGAAACGCGGTCATAGTCCTCCCGGGTATTGCATTGACTCTCATGGCCCTTATTTTTCTTGGAACCCTGTAATTTCACATGCACACACATGAGAAAGAGGAGCACCCTGTTTGCTCTAGAAGATTTGATTCACTTCTTCTCTTGTTAGGTTTCTATGGTTTGGCTCTTCGGTGCTGGGATTTTTGTGTTGTTGCAAGGATTTCGGTTAACAATTGGAGAATTCTTGACTAGAGTCTCTTTCTAATTGGATTGTGGTAAAAAAACATTTCTTGAAGTAGGGCTGGAAAAACCTAACAGCCATACCTACTGCTTGAGCCACATAGAACACAGCCATGTTTGCACCACAAAGTTTGAATCCTAAATTTTTTTAGGTTTGAATGCTAAACCCTTTTACTTGTTTACATGCATCTTTTAACAGCTCTCTGAGGAGTGGATTTGCGGGAGAGTCATTGAACACAAGCAACATGTTGGAGGTGCAATGTCCAGTGCAAAGCAGGGATGGATATCTGAGAATAGAGTGCAAGGAGTCAAGAATTGGAAAGGCACCAATTGGAGTTCCTCAGGGAGTGACTGTTGTTCTGGATGGGCAAAGCCTGGCAGTGAAGGGACCTCTTGGAGAATTGGCACAGACATATCCCCGAGAAGTGAAGCTCACTCAGGACGAAAAGGGTGTCATCACTGTAGCTAGGGCTTTGGACACCAGAAGAGCTCGCCAAATGCATGGCCTCTTCCGGTAACCGCTGTTTGAATCTTTGTAATCCATCTACATGTGAAATAGCTGCAGTTCTCAGATTACAATTATAGGTTCTGAACTGGTTGTTTGGTGGGGTTGACAGAACATTGACAGACAACATGGTTGTTGGAGTCAGCAAGGGATTTGAGAAGAAGCTACAACTGATTGGTGTTGGATATCGAGCATCAATTGACAAGAAAGAGTTGACTCTCAATCTTGGGTTCTCACATCCAGTTCGGTTGACCATTCCTGAAGGTATTACTGTGAAGGTGGAGGAGAATACCAGGTTGACCATATCAGGGAAAGATAAGTGTGCAGTTGGTGACTTCTCAGCCACCATCCGCTCCTGGAGGCCACCTGAACCCTACAAGGGCAAGGGCATCAAGTACGCAGATGAGGTCATCCGTCGCAAGGAGGGTAAGGTTGGCAAGAAGAAATAGAGCTCTAGTAGCTAAGTTAGTTAGCCTTCATAATTCATCTTGGTATCCTGTATTTGATAGTTACAGGTTGTTCCCAAGACCTGACTTGGAGTTTCAAGTTGTACTCTGGATTGGGTCATGCATTTAAACCTTTTGCAGATAAATTCTGTTCACAATCTGTTTGCAATAGCCTGACTGCTAAAGCCAGTGGATAAACAACAATGCTTGCATGCAGAAAGCATCATAATTGCTGCATCAGAAACTGGAGTCTTGTTTTTTAGTGGTGGAAAATCTGCTTATGAGAAAAGTGCTTGTATCTTATTTGTTTTTCTGAGCACTTACATACCTTGGCTGTCAATAGTCCTTTTTGTAATGCCACTGATTGGCAATCCTGATTGGTGTAGAAAACTCCAATCACCCCTGAAGGGTGGATGTTGTTCTTTCTAGAAAATTTACAAATACTTACGTCTTGAGTTTCTGTAGTATTTCCAAATGAATTGGAAGACTTCCTGCTGTTGCAACTTTCCCCAGTTCAAGCAAGTGTCTAAGCATCAGGCATAGAAAGGCTCCTGTGGAAGGTAGTGGGTTAAGGGCCTTGTGCATCCTGAAAATTTTACTGTAAGCACCCAACTGGTGTTGCACACAAAACACCCACAATTTCCACTTTGTAATAGAAATGACCAATATATTGAAAATATGTAACAGTCCTACCATTGGCCTGTGGTAACCAATCACAGGTTGCACAGGAACTTTCTGTTGCATGCAAGGATAATCCAAGAGGTAACTGGAGAAAAAAATAGAGCAAAAAAAAGTCTGCTTGTATCTGTGAGCATTTCCACCAACAAATTAACCACCTATATTCAACCAAAAAGATAGGCAGGTGAACAGAAGCTGTACTCACTGTGAATGCATTGCTATGTGTAGCTCCAGCATTTTCAGTTGTCAGAAAATTCCATTTCACATACTTCATTCAAATGGTACACAAAATGTAAACCAGACATGGTTTGAATCCTCATCAACTACATATAATTAAATCCTCCTTCCCTTTACCTGTAGTACCATTGTGCTCTGCATTGACCTTCTCTAACCCGTTGGTCACAACTAGGTGTGATGAGTCAAGCACAGGTGTTTCAATCACATTCTCTTGAGAGTCTGGGTAAGTAGGCCCAGGTTGTTCATCCTCATTGCTCTCCTGAGTTAGCATTGTCCTTGGCTCAACTACAACACTCTTAGCAAAGGTGGCAACTGGACAACCAGAATTGTCATCTGTAACAGGGTAATCAGCTTCCGGAGGTCGACGCCAAAGATATTGAGCAGCTTCCACCCAGCTAGGATGGACCAAGAAAACACCATGCTGCTTAGCCCATTGTGCTTTGTCTGTACCTCGATCAAGTGCAACCACATGGGTGGTGGAAACATCACACACACTTGAGCATTTTGCACCAAGCTCCTCAGTGAGCTGCCAGAAAGGGTGCAGTTGTGGACTGGGTAGGCCTGTGGGAAATATTCTGCTGAAGACAATCTTACAACCTGCCAAGATCTCTGCACGCAAGTCTCTAATGACCTGCAAATTTCAGATCCACATGAATATGATCAGCCAGTTCAAAAATAAGTGAATGTTGGGTTACAAAATTGAATTGAGCCACCTGGTGATGTCACACATGAACAAACATCACAAAAGGAATTATCAAGTCAATTTAATAGATTGTTAAAACAACACAAAGTGATGCATATAGGATTACCTGACGGACATCACGGGTATCAATTGGGCGAGGTTTTCTCTTTCCAACCTGCATACATGGACTCAGGTTGTTCAATCAAATCTGTGACAAAGGTAAGAGCTTACAAGCTTCAAGCCTGATCTGTCCATGTGAATTGAGTACAAGGAAAGTCGTTGTCATTCACCTGGGTTGCATTTGAATGGAAGAACTCACGGTGCAGATGGCGCAGAGTATTGAGAGTCATTGCCAGAGTCCCTTCACTCTCACTCTCATCCCTGTGTGCATTTGCCAATGAGGGTGATTTCATGCCAAACTGCCGGGTACTGGAGGTGAAAAAGTGGTATCGTTCCATCAGAATCAGGTTTGCTCTGTGATTTGGCCAAACCTGTGAGTGGAAATCACCATTAGAAAGCTATGAGTGCCAGTTTAACCATCATCCCATACAGAAGAAGTTATCCACAAAATGATGATGGTTCCACATTAGTCTTCAGGTTTGAAAAGAGAGATCAACATTACCCCTTCTGTGTCATCAAGGATGACAACAGCTGACTCAGCTCCAAGAACCACATCAAGGTCCTTGGTGTTACGCCGTGTGCTATCAAGTTGTGAAATGACCCGGTCCCCAAACAGACGACCTGTTGGGTCCAAAAGCTGCACCACAGTTGATGCATATATTCGTTCACCCATAGTGTACACACACATTTCGTACATTTTGCTTGCTTCCTCGAGAAACTCATGTGCAAATGGCCGCAGTTTTGTCCACATCTGCAATCGTGGCAACTTGTGCAGACTGCTTCTACTTCCTTCCTCACTACCTGAGAAACAAGCCATATTTGGTTGCTGGAAAAATTCAACAGATTAGCATGAAAAAAGCACACCATAAGATGATGAGGCTCATGTACCTGTTGTGACTTCACTGCTAGAAGCGGGAGCTGGACCTAAGTAAGTGGCTGCCAAGTACAGTTCTTCTTCTGGTGGTACTTCCACAAAGCGTGCAGAGTTGAGCATTGTGTGATCAAGATCCACAACAAGGTACAATTTCTGCATTGCAGTCACTCGCTTTAGCTCATCTCGTCGCATCCGGGCTGCTTCTCTTTCTGATACCTCCAGCCCCTGGAAGAATACACCAGATCCAGGGTATTTTGCTCAACCAGGATGTGCTTGGAGTTTTTTCTTGTGGGGCAAATCTTGTGAGGTGGCTGACATCAGGAGGATCTGGAAGCAAGAAGGCAAGATAACATGCCTCATGAATGTAGCGTAAAGACACCCCTGCCTCTACTGGATCGTTGGTAGGAGTTGTTGATTTCTGCTGTCCGCAGCGAATGCACACTCCCCACATGAATCCTGGATGTGGTGGGCACATTCGATCCTGTCCAACTTCTTCTTGCCTTCCATCTGCCAAAAAAAAATTCAAAAAAAATCTTTTGAGACACAAAAGAGGGGGGCACAAGCCTAAGAAATGAAAAGAGGCAGCTAGAGAGTAGTAGTAAAATCTATGGATTGATTGCCTACCTCGAGATCCAGCCTTTCTATAATCCATCTCGTTTTCTTCATGCTTTCGTTTGTGACTGTGAGAACTCCAGCTACCATCTCTGGTTCCCCAAAGACAGCAATTCCATGAAAATAAGTAACAAGCATGAACCCTCTCTGCTACGTTGTAAACCCTCTGCAGATCATCTTCAAGCATAACATGCTGCAAACAAACATTAGACTAAACAAAGATCCTCTACAGCAGCAATGAAACTCCTCCTCCTAGGCGAATGATCAAATCACACATCCACACACACAGGGCACTTCCAGACCTAAGTCGTTGCAGAGACCCCACACCAGTGTCAAGACCTTCTTTATCCTCTGCTTTGTCCTCCTCCTCCTCTGTTGTCAAAACTCCATCAAACCCTAACCCTAAACCTTGAGAGCTTTCAGAACCTCCCTCCAGAATCTCATCCAAACGATCGCCATCTTCATGTTTATGTTCACCTTCATTTTCTTCTTCTTCTTCTTCTTCGTCGTCGTCTTCTTCTTCTTCTTCCTCCTCCTCCTCCTCCTCCTGCTGCTGCTGTTCACTACCACCTTGGGATCCACCAGCAGTCACATTCTCATCATCTGCTGAAGATTGCTTATCCAACAACAACTCTGCATCCAACAATGCGGCGAAATCATCACTACTGCCTGTTGACCTCGATGATGACGATGGTGATCCGTCAAAGCTCATCCTCGGAATTCTTTCCAACACCCACTGCGCGCAATTCACGCAGAAACAAACTACGAAAGGGAAAAACACAGCAGCTCTTCGGGGAAAGTCCGTCCGTTTGCACACTGTCCCATCTCATGAGTCCTAAGCCCAATTTTTAAAGCATTTTCAACATGGGGGAAGAGTAGGGTTTTTTTTTTAAAAATTACAAATTTGTTTTAAATCAAATTATTTAATTTTTATAGTTTTGATGGAACCATAGGTCTAGTCTTGAGATGAGTTCTTTGAATTTAATTTTTTTTTGGGTTTGGGTTTCTCTTAATAAAATATTGGAGCTAGTGTTTTCTTTTTTGACCAAGAAATTGAGAAAAATTTGTATTTGTGGCATAAATTTGAGTAATTTTGCTAGTTTTTCGTTACTTTCTTATTAAAAATTTGGATTATCAAAAAAGAAAAAGAAAAACATTGATTAGAGCCTGGTCCAATTTAAAATTAAGTTGACTTCCATCTACAATACACACAAGTAAACAAAAATTCTTTTTGTAATGTTGATTATATACAACCAATTAAAACCTAACTACTAACATTAAAATTAAGGTTAGGCTTTTATTCTTTTTGGAAAAGTTGTACTTACCTACTTAAAGAATGTGAACGTGTTTCAAAAGGGACATCACCTTATTCTAATTCAATTTGCAAAAAAATAATTTGCCCAATCCAATTCCAATGGCAATTTTAAGCAAAATTCGAAACCTTTGATCCAAATACCTTAGAACCTAGACTTGAAATTGTCTAAAATCAAAAACCTACCAACATTGGTGAATAAATTGATGAGTCTTTCTATTTTTTGGTTATTTATTAAAACCTGACATAAAAAATTGGCAATTTGAAACCAACAAAAAAGTTTTTAATTTGGTGCTCATAAACTTAGTGAAACATTGATTTGTCACCAATTTGAACTTCTTTTTGCTAGGTTGCAAAATTTCACCACAAAAAGTGCTGATGGGGAATTTTAAAAATAAAATAAAAAATTGAGCCCTAGATCAATTTTGTGATGTAGCCAAAGTGACAATCATGCATATGAAGGTGTGGAAAATTAATCAGCAATCATCCATTGGAAGATTTAGTCAAATCTAGCTTTCAACAAGATATGAAACATAAATCTTTAATCATTAATTATTATTTTTTACCACTTACTAAAACCAAATACAAAAATCAAGAAACTTTCATTGTTTTTCTTCTTTTTTGTCAACTGAAACCCCAAAAGTAATTTCATTTTTGAAATAATCTTTCTTAATTTCACCTCAATTGTTCAATGTTTAACAGTCCTCCAAATGGGGTAGCTGAAAATAACTTTTGCCCTTCCACCTTTTGCCATAAGGACATTGAAACTTGTCTAAATTCATTTGGAGGGTGAGCAAATGATAAAATTGGTCAGTTTTGGGCATCTTCCCTAGAATCTTAAGTGGGGGAAATTGTACAAGCATGATATTGAACTCAAGAGCAAAATTGTGTAGAACAATAAAATTTTTACTCATTTGTTGGGTTTTGAATCACCATTTACTGGAATACACACAACATGAGCGGCATTGGTCTTGACACAAATACATGACAATGTTTAACAAAAAAATGTTTTCAATTTTTTTTTATATTACCTGAACCCTGATTAACATTGTAAATATCTTTCTTACACAACATTTTCAAGGAAAAAAAATTGATACTAGTTATAAAAAACCCTTTCATCCAAAAGGTTGGATTATTTTCTCAAATTTTTTAATCTTTCCATGAACAAAATGGATGCAAAAAAAAAACCTCTAAATAAATTTTTAAGTTAAATGCCCTGAGGAGAAAGGGTCTTTCCCTATTGAGAAGACAAAATGGTACCTCCAACCATGTTCCTCGGGGAGTAAATTGCAATGAGGACCAACTTCGCTCAAGGAAAATCTTCCCTAGAGGCTCAAGGTTTTTAATGTTTAACAAGAAAATAAAAGGGGTAAACTTTGTCCAAATCAAACATTCTTTATATCATTGAAAATTTTTCTAATGAAAATATTTAAATGATATTATATTCTTGATTTGAATATATGAACAAAACATTATGACCAAAAAAAAATTGGGGGTTAAAAAAAGGACTAAGTTGTTGATTCCTCCTCAAAGGAAAAGGGGAGTAAGTTGAATTAAAGAATGAGTTTTCAAATGTTTGACAAGAAATTATGAAAGGCAAATGTTGTCAAAATCAAACATTCTTATATCATTGAAAAGCTCTTGAAACATAGATACATAAAATGGTTTCACATTTTTTATTTGAGGCTATGAGCTAAAAGTTATGAAAAAAAAAAAGTTGGGTGTCAAATTTCCAAGTGCCTTTCTCTCCCCCTATGAAAAAGGCCGACGAAAAGATGATTCACTTGCCCAAGGGATAAGGGGTGTTGGAAAATTTGACTCCTAATATGTTTTTTTTGACCATTTAAATTTTTTTTCATAATCACAAATCAAGAATGTGACACCATTTAAGATATCTAAATTTCAAGAATTTTCCAATAGTATAAAGAATGTTTGATTTAGAATTTTTTTTTTCCTGAATTTTTTTGTCAAACATTTAAGAATTTGCTTTTAGGGCAATTTAGTACTAGTAATTTTAACTTGCTTTCTCCTCCAACTTAGTCCCTTTTTAAACTCCCAACTTTTTTTTTTTGTCATAACTTTTTGCTCATAATTTCAAATAAAAAATGTAAGATCATTTTAAAATTTTACATTTCAAGAGTTTTCCAATGGTATAAAGAATGTTTGATTTGAACAAAGTTTACCCCTTGTATTTTCTTGTTATACATTCAAAAACTTACACTTTTGAAGAAGATTCTCCCTAGGGGAAGTTGTTCCCCAGGTCAATATAAATTTTCTTTCCCTGGGGGAAGTTGCTCCTTAAGGCAATAGTTTTTTTTTCCCTGAGGGAAGTAATTCATTTGAAAAATATAATCCTTTTCTCCTTGGGGGAAGTTATTCCTTAGGGCAACTTAGTCCCTTTTGCCGTTAGGGAACATGGTTGGGGGTATTGTGACCTAAAACAATGTCCAACATTTTCTGTGGATGAATATGAATGAAAGTAGGAACCTTAAGTTAGATGAATGGCAGATGATGCTGAAGTTGTTGTGCTTCAAGGATGTCAAAAGTTTAATTTCTTGTTTTTTCGTTTTTGGCTTTGTTTTGTTGTTTTGCAAGTTACTATGTTTAATGTTGTTCTTCAATGGAATGGTTTTGGTGAGCTAGTATTGGTGATGGAGTGGAATCCTTGTTGCTCAATTGACAATTTTTATGGGGAATGTGAGTCATGAAACTTAGAAATGATTAGTGCTAAACTTTCAAAAGAGCAGAAGCATGTGGATGAAAGAAAACTATATGAAGTTGGCTAAGGAGAAGGAAGGCATGCAATTTTCTTTTGGGAGTGTGGGAGAAGCGGAGTTTCGATTCTTCTAGTTATGAAGCGTGGAGTTTGTTTGGATTTTGATAGTAATTAGTTGGGGATAGAAGTCCCTTTAGACTTTTTCTTCGCTTGAACCTGACGCCTAATTTTTTGTTGTGCCATGAGTGTTAGGAAGGGAGTAAGAGGTCTAAAGTTTGTCTTTTTAAGGATCAAATCAAGGGAAATGATGAAAGAATCTAATGATTTTAGGAGCGATTGTGGTGGCAATCATCTGTGTTAAATTTTGAGGGGTTTTAGTGTGAATGTGTAATGTGGTTTATTTTGAAAAGAAGGTACTTGTGATATAGTGGGAACTTTGGGGATTTTGGAACAAGAAGATACTGTGAAGTTTAGACGGTCACAAATATTTGTTCGATTCTTGATTTCTATCCAACTTATGAATGAAACTACACGATGATGTTGGGGTAACATTGGTGAGGTTTTTATTGTTGAATGATGAGCTACCACATTCATCAACAACCATTTGGTTCCTTGAGAGGAAATCAAAAGAGGTTTGGTCCCTTGAGGTCCATAGAGTTAGAATTATAAAGTTTGTTTGGGTGGAAGGATTTAGGTTTAGTAATAATATTTGTTGTAACCTCCTTTCTACTCCTTGGAAATTCTAGTGAACCTTGTTGAACTTACATTCAAAATGAAAGGGATTATTATCTCAAAATCATCGCCCCTTCTTTTTTGGTGATAATACCATTTTGTTTGCTTTTGGGGGAAAGTTCTTTTTTCCTTGGGGCATTTAACTTGAAAAAGTTTCTTAGAGGCTATTTTTTTCCTTGAAGTACAAATAAATTTGAAAAAAGCATCAAACCTTGAATTCTTTGGTTGAAAAAGAAGATTTTAACCAATAGATAGGGTTGTCAAAATCAACACGATGCACTCATTTTGCATCGGGCATTGTGTTGATGTCCGTCCTTATGCGTCGGTTGCATTTGTCAAGATTAACACATGAACATTAATGTTAAAGCTAATGCATGAATGCATGAACGCATGAACACATAAACCCATTACATTTGGGTTGCCCCCATTGTGTATAGTGATCAAAAATAGATTTGGTTGTCAAACTTTATTTTCCTATCATTGAATTGGGTAATTGAAATTTTTTGGTCGTTAACTTTTGATCACCACGGTTTATAACCAAAAACTTTTGGTCCCCAACTTTTAGTCAACATAGTTCATGATATTTTTTCTTTGGTTTACCAAAAACAAATTCAAGAACTACTTAAAAAATTTGAGTCGTTCAATCAACAATGGCCATTGATCCAATGACTAAATGTTTTGTTGTTGATTAAATTTTTTCAATTGTTGCCCAAATTTTTTGGGTAATGCTCAAAAAATTTGGTCACCAATTTTTGGTTGCCAACCATTCGATTGCCAAATTGGGTGGTTGAAAAATTTTGGTCACCAATTGTGGCGATTGAGAGTTGGTGACCAAATTTTGTCTAAGTACCCCAAATATTTTTTGATATTTTCTTGAAATTTTTTAATCATTTGATCAATAGTTTCCATTGATTTGATGTATGAAAAAACATTTATTGATGCCCAAATTTTTTGGTTGTTGCTTAAATTGTTTTGGGTAATGCTTGAAAACTTTTAATCACCAACCCAAATTTTCAATTGCTTTCAATCTCCACCCTAGGTAATTGAAATTTTTTGGTCATCAACTATGGTAGTTAAAAGTTATCAATCAATTTTTTTTGTTTTGGTCACCACACAATTTATAATGATTGAGTGATGTAATTTTTAATTGCCTTTAACTGTTTTCTACGTAGTTCAACCTCATTTAGATTTATGTTGACCTTAGGTTGACCTATGTTGATCTTAGGTTGACCTAAGTTGACCTTATATTGATGTGATGTAAGGGTGCATGTATGTCCAAATGCATCTGTCACGTTGCAACGGACACACAACACACAAATGTTGTGACAACCTTGCCAACAGAACATTTTTTATCCCTTGAAAATTTTGCTTAAGAAAAATAATTAAAATGTTAATTATAATTCACGTATAGTCAAAAGATTTCAAAATTTTTATGTTGGGCATTATCTTGCAACTATGTCAAAATTAGTGTAACATTTAATTTGTTGTTTATGTCTAGTGTTTGCCCCATTTGTTTCAAGTGTATTTGATTTTTCCTTTCTATTGATTTATTCAACAATAAAATTGTTTTGTAATATATCAACAGCAAAAGAAACCACTCAATGAATTTCCTTTTGCACATTGTTTTAAAGGTTTTTCATTTGGTAATTTTGTAGAATAATTAGAAATTATGAATTTGAAAGTTAGTGAAAGTCAGTAGTTTGTACATGTTGATATTATGAACTTTTTAAAATGGTAGAGTTATCATTTCCTACCTATTTGTGTACTTGACCCATTTCAACTATTTTATAACCTACCAATTTTATTCCTGCTCTACATTGCATTCACTTGGAAAACATAAAGGATCATCATTGGGTTTAAGGTTTAAGACACACAACTATGTTGCAACAACCTTTTGTTCTACGAACAACCATGATGCCTTCTTTGGATGTAAATCATACTTTTAATAGGCCTATCACACAAATCACTAATCTCTTGCATGAACCCCAATGCCAACATTTTCAAACATCTTTTTTTCAATTGAAAATTTGGACATGATTCTAATTTTAAATTGTTAGGTGCAACTAGTTCAACAAATAACAAAGGATTACATGTGCTTTTGCATCAAAACTTGAAACAAATCTTCATGTCTAAAAAATGTCAACATCATGATCATCTTCATTGTCTTCTTCAACATGATATAATGAATTTGCTCATATAGTACACGTGCAATTGAACACATTTGCTTTAACATTAGCCAACAAGTGAAGCCATGTTATTAAAAGATTAGGTCACTTAATTTACAATGTCATTAACATGTGAGCTTATGAGTGTGAGTAGTGAGTGGTGAGCTTGTGAGCTTCATTCTTTGAATTATAAGGAATATTTTAAAGAATGTTTTTGTCATGTAGATGAAAATTTTCATCCAAATGGATGATATTTTTTGGCACATGGATTGAATATTTCATCCATTTGGACATAATATTTATCTTAGTAAATAAAATATTTCATCCATGTGGATGAAAAATAATTGCACATTGTAGGTGAAAATTTGATAGGAAGTGGATGTAAGTTTTGGATATTTCAATGTGAAACTAACAAAAGAAACCAAGGGTGTTCATTTAAAAGACATTGTGAAATTGTTGGCACATGCAACAATAGTTAAAGAATAATTTCACTCCACAATAATCTATAATCAAAATTTTAAATGAGAAATATCCAAAACCTTTACCAACTCAAAATCATTTATACGATCTTTGATTTTTTTACCTTCGAAATGAAAAAAAAAGTTTCATCCTATGTAATGTATTTCACATTTTTGGAACTATAAGTTCTGATGTCCCTTCTACTTCCTTATAAGCTATGGCACAAAACAATAAGTGATGAACTTCATCGTAACTCCTAGTGGGGAAATGGATGAAAATTTCAAACTCTTCACAAAACATAAAATGTTGTAACATGTGATAGATGTGCTTACATGGCACCCACACCACTTCCCTTGCCAACTTAACAAACCTAACAACATAGTCACAAAATTCACACAAGTGCAGGTTGGGAAATTCTTAATTATTACCTCATATTGCCTTTGGTTTGGAGTTGCACCAAAAATAATCTTATAGATTCATCCATATCCGTGTGTAGGAACCTCCAATAATGGGTTCACAACCGCTTCAAGAAATTGATTAACATCCCACTAATGATATTGTGGTTAGACATTTTAAATGACAATGTCCATTTAACAATTTACCATTTTGTGTTGTAGGCCATGCCATTTCATCAAATAAACAACTTATTGGAATAAATTTTTCCTCACCAAATAAACTTTGGAAAAAAATATGTGATTGTTTGTTGAGAACAAACTTTGCTTCTTCGAAAGATATATCTCATGTCTTGCGTGAGGTTGTTTTTTACTTTCATAGGCCAAATAGTGGGTATAACTAGTTTATTGATGGCATCATTTTGCTTCATACCACCCACGAATTGATTTGTGTCATTGAAATTTAAGTTGTGCACTTGGGAATTGAGATTAGAAACCAAAGTAAATCGGGGTAGCAATATTGATTATAATGGTTTTGGAAATTATCCTTACAGTGCAAAAATGCTTTGTGGTGTTTTGCAATGCTAAGCACTATATGTGCAATGTTGGTAAGAAAAGTTCTATGTGCCACAATTCATAGCCATAGGGCACTTCCAGGACCTCAACACACCCATTAAAAAAAATACTGTGTGGATACTAATTAGAATTAAAGGGAAGACCTCTCTATTGCACGCACAACTTGCTAGACTATGCATTAACATGTGGGTGGGAAAAATTGACATGATCGTGCTGATGAAAATCCCATTTATATTTAATCTTCCCCTTCATATGAACTATACTTTGCTTTCACTTTATTCTTGGAATGATTAGCATATGCCACCACAATTTATGACTGTCATCATCCAATTGAATACACACAACTCCCAACCCTAAGGTGTTCCAATCTATGTGTAACTATAAATATTACCCTCAAATGGGGTGTCACAAAATGAGAATTAAAGTGAAGCATGTCTTCAATTCTTGAAAGACATGTTCTTGTGTTTCACCCCAAATGTATTCTTAGTCAATCCTTGTCAATTTAGTCAAAGGTTTGGCAATGTTATTAAACCCTTTGACAAACCGTTGATAATAATTACACAAGTCCATTAAAATTCATAACCCATTAACATTCAATGGTTGGAGAACTTGTGAAATGGCTTCAAGCTTGGTCTTTTAAATTCCCAATGCACCTAGATAAATCATATGATTTGAAGGTATAATATTTGAATGTGAAAGATTGAACATTTGCCAAGATGAAATTTAAGTTTATGTTCATTAAGCTTTCAAACACTTCTTGCAAATGATGCATATTGTGATTTCTTAGTGTCAAGCTAAACATAATGATGTCATCTATGTAGCATTTGGGAAAGCTAAAGCATGCCAACATTTGATCCATAATTCTTAAAAACTTTGTAGAGGTGTTTTTCAAACAAATTGACAAAAAACCACCATTGGTATAAATAATCTTTTTCATTATAATCAATCCTTTAGAATGTTGTTTTGACATTGTCACCTTCCTTCAAAAGCAATTAATGAAAACCAAACTATAAATCCATAATATTGACCTTGGCCTACTTGAAAACCTCCAAGATATATTCCAATGAGAACATGACATATTAGTTTGAATAGGTTTGTTCGTTCACTAAACAATAATCTCCACACATGTGACATTTGATTCAATTACTTGGTTAACATCATCATTATTAAAAAATATTCATCCCTATTTAATTCCACCAAATTTGCATCCAACAAACATGTTGTTCAAATTTGAAGCAAGGCCCTCTACACCTCATTAAACTTATATTTTAAAAATTAGATTGTCATCATAAGTATAATATGGACCTTTTGTTCTTTTAACTAGACCAATTCCTTCAAATTGATTCTCAAACATCTAATGTAGCCTCAAAACAATTATCATGTTTCTGCACCTCACTCCTTGT
>Ga0209208_10007967_pt1 | contig 14220 bp, 7 predicted proteins | sample S1TSphfallax_3_FD_187694 | JGI IMG/M metagenome (GOLD analysis project Ga0209208, IMG submission 187694) | Host-associated microbial communities from peat moss isolated from Minnesota, USA - S1T2_Fd - Sphagnum fallax MG (SPAdes) (version 2) | ecosystem: Host-associated > Plants > Peat moss >...
CTCCAAATTAGGAGCTCTCCTTTCAGCATTGTTTTTTTTGGTTGGAACCAATTCATTGATTTTCCCTACAAAACATGGTGCCATTTAGGTTGAGCCTCAACTTTGCCACTTTTTGGTCTTGGACCCTCATCTAAAGGCCTTGGGAACCAATTTAAAGCTTTCAACCAATAAGATTGCTTTGATTGAATTCATTGGTCCATGGCAACCTTGGACCCTCGTTCGTCTAAATTCGCCTTAAATGTGGTTAACAACACGAATTCTTACATGGTTGTTGGAAGTTGGGTTTAGGGTTTCCATTCTAGTGTGCTACTTGTTCAATAAATGAGGTATAAGTTGTAGTGGTGATCCTGGATAACTCAGATGAACAAGCACCTACCCGTAGTACACCATGGTAAAAACTTCCCAAAAATCCTCCAAATTTTTCTAAGTTGTTTTTAAACATTATAGATATCTCAACCCTAGACTACATGAGACTTTCTAAGTCAAAAACTTAACATTTTTCTCTGATAATTATTTGCCCTAAGAGGCCTTACTCAAGAAGGTATTGGTATGGGTGTTAGTTCACATTGGCCATCAGGGAAAACAACTCAAGTCACAGGCATGGTAAAATGGCCTACACATCAAATTTTGGATGAAGTAAGCATCACTCAAGTTTTGGATGAAGTGTAATAGTTGAAATTGAAAATGGGATTTGCTTTTATAAATTTAAGTAGGAGATCATGGGTTTCAAAAGACCTTGGTAAAAAAAAATCATTGCTTTTGGTTGGCCACTAGCAATGGTTGGTCACACATTGATTGTTATTGATTGGTCAACTAGGGTGAATGGTTGACATGTAATATGATATATAAATGTTCTTTCAATACACATATACACACACATATATATAGTTTATTGTTTATCTTTTAATGCAACTCCATCGACATGCAATATACATCATTTTATTGGTAACATGGGGATATTGTGATTGTAGAGCTCTAGAATGCAAGGCCAATGGTGTGGCCAACTATACATAATGTAGAGATTCATCTCAACACAAAACATGTCATCTTGCCACTTGACTATTATGGCAGATCTTCACCTCGTCCACACTACAACAACCTCCAAGAAGAAGGGGAAAAACATTATCTAGAATAAGCATGGCAACAATTTTGCTAAAGTTTTTTGGTTGTTTCTCAACACCCCCATCACAAGAAACGAATAGAAATCGCAAGCTTTTTGGGTGTGGATATGTCTTCATTTTGATTCACACGACTTTGGAAATTGTGTTGCTAGACCTAATAGAAGTTTGGAGACAAAAAGGGGAATTGCAATGCACAATGAGTGGATGTTTCTAGGAACATATGCAGAAGTGTGTACATTGAATGTGAATGGCAACTACTTGGACAACACACTTGACAAGGCACTAGATTTAATAGAATAGTTGAAGAAGAAAGTTCAACAATGAAACACAAACAGTTACTTAGATGTTCAAAGACTTAGGAAGTGAATTAGTTGGAGGTTCTTAATGAAGCACCAACGAGTGATTAGCAATTTGCTTAGTGCCCAATAGGCTTGAGAACAAGGGAAGATTAAAAACTTCACTACACTAGGCAACTAGCTTCAAGTGTTTATATGGCAATTGCAACTTGGAAGAAGAATGACATTTTGAAATATTAATTGATATTGAATTTCTATGATGTTAGAAAAATTGATTAAAACATTACATGCACATAAACAACTCCATCTTTAAAAGCAAGAAGAATTAATTAAACTTCAATTATGGACCACTTCACCACCAAAGTATGTGTCGTATGTGTAAATTATATCCATGAAACAAATTCTAAAGTTATGCAAGGCCATTCACATGCGTAAAAATAACCAAATTGAGAGCTCTAGGACCATGGAATGTGAACCATTTTATGAAACCATCCAAATTTTTAAACATGAGTTGCCACATGAAGAATGTGAATTGTGATGCGAATTACTACACAATGACATTTGAACCTTAAATTAGTTAAGTTTTTATGTGACTTGTCAAGCAAAAAGGATTTGGATTATGGAACATGACTTGGCACAACCCACTAGTGATCATGGGGAAACTTTGTTTTAATCGCACATCACAAATGAAAATGAAGTGTTATGGGCAAAAAATTGGTTCCAAACAAATGAAACATAAGAAAGTGTGTATTTCCCAATGATGTTGAAAATATGAATTAAAACATTGTGTGTGCTTACTAATTATGGTTTGTCTATTCATTGTAAAGTTAGGGTTGAAAAGGAAATCATGGATGTTTGGATGGGATTTTGTGTGTAGATATATGAAATTAGCAATTCCACATCGTGGCATTGTTCATTTTCGAATTTATATTTTTCTTTAAAATGATTGTAATTGTGGGTTAGGGCCACAAACTAGATATTTTAATGTACTAAAAAACATTCAAACATATTCGTCAACATATCATTGAAAATGGGTGGGATTAAAATGTCCTTGTGGGGAGTAGCTTGGTTGACATGTATGCAAAATGGGGGAGCATGGAGGATGTTGAAAGATTGTGCATACTTAGGTTGTTCATCATTATATAGTGGTAGTAAGAAAACATGATGTACATGTGCAAGAAGAAAAATAAGTGGACACCTTGACAACATAATCTTAACCTTATTTGTGATATAAATTTCCATGAATACAATAACTTAGTTGGAATTTAGGTTTGCATCATGGAGTATATTATGCATTGCCTTGCTTTTTCATTCTAAGAAAATCACTCCTTGTATATATTAGGAAACATTTTAGATAAAAGGGTATTTTTAAATATGCAATGAAATAATATAATATTTTATGTTTTTTAAAGTATATTTTCACAATGAATTACATGCACCCTATTTACATTTAAGTAAATTGTAGATTATATTATTTTCAATAAGTTGAACATTATTATTTTTGCATGTTGTTTGGAATAAAATGAAAGTGAATTCCTTCATTTTTTCACGGAACAAGATTAGGTCTTTTTCTTATTTATGTTTTGTAACTTCAAAATTAAAATGGATCAAACATTTTATTTATCAAGTCACATTCTTGTTAAAAATATTGAACTTTTGTCCCTTTGCATGAAATGTTTATATTTTATTTTGGTTCAACATGCTTGTTTTTTCTTGTCTATTATCAACTTCCATTAGGTCTTACAAGTTTGAGTGAAATAATTTCCACCTTTATTTCAAATTGCTCATGAACTTTAGCATAGTTTAAGTTGTTCAAGTGGTATCTATTCAAAGTTGAAATTCACATTTTTATGGTTATAAATTTTTTTCATTAAATTACTTGGAGGGTGGGTGTTCACATAAGAAAAGGAGAGCAAAATGCCCAATAATAGCACATACTAGGATGAATGAACCCATGGAAGCTTGCACAAATGAACATTAAGGATATTATTACAAGAACATCAACTTGAATTGAAAATACTTTTCAATATTACCATTTCTTGGACACAAGATATGGCCTTTTGTAGTTATCGAGATATAAACTGACAAATGTCATATTAAGTGAAGAAGTTAGGCTTAAATTGGAATGATGATGACTTTTTATTTCAACATTTTTTATTTATTACAATTAATACAAGTTTTTTGTTGTAATTAAAGTTCTATTACAAGGTTTATTTCAACATTCTTGTAACTATGTGTTGAATTCAAAATAATTGTTGCCTTTCAAAACCCATTAATGTTCAATCAAATATGCATGTAAAATATGATAAATCTCAATATTTTGAAGTTCTTTTGCACCTTGAATGAAAGTAGGGAAGGTTAAGTTCCTTTTCAATTAAACCACATTATGAGGTTCAAACAAACTTTCAAGGTCACAATCCAACTCATATCTTATGATTGTGTTGTGAAGGATAATGCATGTGAACATCTTGTCAAAATTTGTATCAAGATACCATTGTCTTGAAGGTTTTTCAATAATTGTTAATTTTTTTTTGTAGGATGCAAAAATATTGTTCCACATCTTTCCTTGTTGATTCTTGAAACATCGCAAAGTGCAACCTTTCATTATACTAAAAGGTGAAAGCACAGTTAAATGGATTATTTGGACTGTCACATTTTTAATTTTTCTAGATTATAGATGAACTTAAAATGTAAAATCATATCAAATATTAAAATTTTCATTTTTTTCAATTATCCATGTTGTTATAGACTTTAATGAAAATTTTATTAAAAATTATGGATGAGTTTTAAGAACATAATGGACTCATTGTGAACTTTTGAAATGATGACACTATGTTTGTCACACATAAAAAAATGAAAAATGAAAAATCTAGATTAAAACAAAAATGTCATAGTAATATCTAAATTTAAATCAAGAAATAGGCCACCATAAAATGAATAATTTAATTGTAGAATGCATTGAAAATTTTCCAATATACATTTTTCATATTTAAAATTTTAACTTGTCATGATTTTTGTCATTTTTTACAATTGTTATTCCATTTCATATTTAAAATTTTAAGCTTTTATCTAAATTTCTTAATCAATCACATGTTTAGGGATATTTATATGGTGGTCTATTAAATTTTGTGACCAAAACCATAAGGGATAATTATAGGATTTATAGTTTGATAATTATTTTAAATGCAGGAATTATAGCTATGTAAGATGTGGACTATTCAAAATGTCAAAAGTGAGCCACCTAACCATATTTTTACCCCAAGTTCATGGATTTTTTGGACAAAACAATTGCACATTTGATAAATCCTTTCCATTAAGAAATAATAATTTGCATAATTGTTATCCTTAACAACAAAGTTCACATCATGTGCTTCACCTCCCAACAAATTTTGAATCAAGAAAAATATATTTAACACATTGACATTGTTATTAACCTTTAAAGCACGTTAAAAGATGCCAAATCCATAAACCTTGATTGGTAAATGCTTCGAAAAATTATGGGAAAAATATACCAATCTAACAATTGTGCAAAAGGAAATAGGCAATGGCAAAAGATATTTTGGTAGGTTGCAAAAGGAAATAGACATATGAAAAGAAAAAAAACAATGGCAAGGTTTATCACAAACTTATCAAGTTTCATAACTTTGTACAAATTTTGTGCAAAATTCGGTTTTTATAGGTTCATACAAAAATTGCATGAATTTTATGTTATGGCTAATATGAATGATATTTGTATGTGTTCAATATCTTAAATATTCGAACATAACTAATATTTTTTTAAATGGCATATGTGTATGTTCATGTTTAATACACAAAAATTGCATAGTTTTGTGCAAAATTATGTTGCAATAATTGTACAAATTTTATTTAAAATGTAAATCATATGTATTTTACATTAAGACATCATAAAAATAAAAAACACATCATTCATATAAGAAGAATAAATATATTTTTTCATGCCATTTTACATTTTGAAACCCATAAATTATGCATGGACATATTATTTTATGATTTTCACATTAATGTTATTAAAATTTTGTGATGTGGTTAACTATGATACCCAACATAAGTTAAGTTTAAGTTGTTAACTTGGCTATCTAGCCTAATTTAAGCACATGTTGCTTAAATTAGGATACCTATATTTTTTTAATTTACATAATATGTATGTGTGCACATTTATATGTCTAGGCATAAATGAGTTTTAAAACCAACTAGAAATGTAGTTACAAATGTAGTCACAACCTTGGTATATTTAAACCTATGACCATCCAAACAATGGATGAAAACACCAATTGGGACATATGGAGGATGTGATTTCTATTAAAGTTGGATGGCACATGATGTCTTTTGTGATTTAATTTTAATGGTTGTTCATAGCAATTGGGCATGGAATTTAAGATTAAAAACTAATTTTTGTAAGTATAGTTATTAATACAAAAAATCTTTGTAGTGCATTCCTAATAGGTTTTTAACACCATCAAATTTTCTTTCCATCCCACACATATAACATAATGGCCCAAACATTAGATTTATCAAACCTCTATAAAAGTTTACATGCATCTTTTAGGCATTTTAATCCATAGCAAAATGTGTTGCCATTCAAGCTTACTATAATCAATAAATCTTTCCCAAATTGTTCCCTTTAACCTAATTTTATGCCACATATTGCCATTAAAAACTAGGTCATTTGGTTGAATTCAAATGCACCATAACATAATGCCTCATAACAAAGACCATAGGTATGTTTACATCTTCAAGCTTGTAAGTAAGTTTTTGTTGAACAACCGCTCTTTTAAACCAAACATTTTCCAAATGTAATTGATGTGAAATAGTGTCATAAGTCAAAACATGATACTAAATGTAATCTCCCATGTTGTTTTGGTTTCTAAACATTATTTTAATATGTCAGTAGCCATTTTCGAGGGAGTCACAAGTTTGTAGGGTGGTTAGTCCATTTGGACATTATAATTTGTCATTTTTAAAGAAATGACGATCAATCTTCAGTGCCACAATGATTAGAAGATTTTTATTTTAAAAATAAATTGGCTTTACAATTTATCCAATGTCCTTCCATTTCCACAACCCATGGTCAAACTCTAGGTCTGGGAAGGTTCCATAAAACATTTTACACTCCTTCCCACATGATGTTAACCTTGCACATACCCATATTATTTTTCAAGACTCCAATAAACTTTTGATGATTATCCTTTGGTTGCAAAATCCTTGATTGATTCTCTACCTCAAATGTATAGATTTGTTGAATAATCACAAGCTTGAAATTATTTGAAATGCGAAAAACCAAGGTTGGGTCCACAACACAATTGAGATAAACTTTGACCCATTCCATAATACTTATCTTTAAGTTGAAAGGTCTATGAGTTTCTTTGTTGAGATTATTGGAATATTTTTAATTATCTTGTTCCAAATGCATTGCTCGCCTTTAATCAAACTAAAATTTTCACTTATTTCTTCCTAAGAACAAAAGCACTTGTTTTATGAGTTCCAAAGGTCCCTTACCTTTACCAAGTGTATCTTTTGGACTTTTAAAATAAAGATTCCATATTCATTGCTTCTAAAGGTCGAACCCCATTAAAGACTAATTATTTTGATAGATTTTACAACAAAAGGTGGTTAGAATTATATTTTCCCACCATCTTAACATGCTTTCATAATCTGACCATGCATTTGAAAGTCTAATGTTGGGATGTGCCATCCAACCATGGCCAAGTTGAGGTCATGCAACCATTTAAAAATGTTCCAAAGGTATGCACCTAGCAAACTTGTATAACCTTAGCAAGGTTTAAGATTTGCATCACTTCATAGCCAAGAGCATTCTCTTGCACATCAATGCCAAGAAAGCCTCCTCTAGGTTTAATAGTCCTAATCTTCACACATCTTCATGCACACTAATCAACACAATTGACTTTGGCTTGAGTTTAGTGTTTTCCCCTTCACCATTGGAAATTCCCCAACAAGGTTTTGCACCTTTTTTATTTGTTTTTTTTAGCTGTTCAACACATTCATAAAAAACCCACAAGGTTGATACTAGTATTGAATTGATAATTACCACCATCCTAATTGGGTAGGTGGAGCATACTCCAAAACCATAGTTTTTAATGATTTTTTCCCACCAAAGAGTCATTTATTTCTTTGACTTATAGGTCCAAGCCAAAAATGTTTCTAATAATTTATCTAGATCTAATTAAAATTCCTTCGCCCATTTCCACCATAAGTCCTTGGTTCATTCAAGTTTAAATCTTTGTTCCTTTCACAATTCCAATAAGCGACAAGCTTTTCCCAATTGATTCATTTATGCCAAAAAAAACAAATTTCAATAATCTAACCACATTCTTGATGTTGTTTTCTTCCCCTTTGATTATTAATGTAATATTGTTGACATATTGGGATGTGGTACACACATTTCTTGGGAGAAAAATGGTTTTATGTCACATAGTCTTTATATAGGTCTTTGGCCATAAGGTTTAACATCTCTCCAACAAGGATGTAGAGCCAACACACTCTATTTGATTCCTCTTTCAATCTTGAATGTCTTTAATGATGCTCCCATCGAAACAAACACATGCTTCTACATTTTCAAACAACAATTTCACCATATTAATGTATTCACTTGCCATAGTTAGCTTTTCCAATTTACCATGAACATAAAGTTCCCACCCACCTTATCATATTTTCTTATTGAGATTCAATAAGAGTTTGGTTGGAACGTTTAACCAATGTTGGAAGAAAAAAGGTCATTTACAATTTTAAAAAGTCATTTGGAACTATTTTTCAGTTGGAAATGAATTTTTTTGGTTGTAAACAATAAATTCATTTCTAGTGCAAGTCCAAGGTCTCTTACATAAACAACACATTGTCAAGAATGTATCAAAGAGGCAAGATCTACATCCACCACCTCCATGAAATTGAAACCTTAATTCTAATATTCTAATAAATATTTATGCACCACATTCAAAAAGTAATTGATCACCATTTATGAAGCCTCTCTTTTTCACTTGCCTTGAACAATAAAGTAAACAACCTTTTACTAACCCCTTCAAGTAGATGACCTTTTATCTATTGTTGTTTTAATCATATGGTATAATTATTCCCTAGTTATGTCCTAAAAATAGGTGTAGAATCCTCGTATAACTCCATTTGAACAAAAATATTTCCCTTTGGCCATGGCAATTGTAATAATTTGGAACTCTTTAATAGTGATTGGCATTGTCAATCTATAGTTCATTCTTTGGGTAAACTTCACATGTAATGCATGAAGGACATTAATTCTTAATTCAACATGACTTGGCAACTCCTATTGGGCCTTGTTCAACCTATTGATGTAAAAGATTCAACAAACATTGAAGCTAAATGTTCTTTTTGTGTTACAACAACCCCATATTCATTTTTATAAACCAAAATTATCATCTTGTTGGGTTTCTTCTTTAATTATTGCAAAAAAATAAATTGTGTCAGTGTTTCCTTTCTCCTTCCATTAGATTCTTAACCAATTTCTTTGCCTCATCATCCTTGCCTCTTCTAACTTTTACACTCCCCTCTACAAGCACCCCACAAATTGCTGGAACTCCCCTTAATAAATTGTAAATCATTTCGTGCACATTTTAACCTATGCTTCGACTTTAAATTTTTTTTTCAAAATTCTTGTGTTTATAAAACCCTTTGTAAAACCTACAAATCTTTTTCATTTTTGTGCATAAGGTGGCCCTTTTTGGTTGATTATGCCAAATCCCCTATATTTGTTCCTTTGTAACTTCAAAATGTTTTATGTTTTATCTTCCAAAAGGAACACCTTGGAAAAGTTTTAACCATTTTTAATACAAAGGAAAGTGGATGGTGGTTGGACCTAATTCCATCCCCTCTCACCCCTTTTCATTGGATAATAAAAAAATCTTTTGGGCTTGCCTTTCCATAATGTAATTAAATACATAGGCTCTATCCAATCTAACCTTTATCCTCTTGGCCTTGCGCCTTTGGTTGTCCTAGGAGTAACTAATGTTCTCTTCAAATCTTACAAGTTCATTTATGTCAAAAACTACCTACAAAGCTCCCAAAACAACTAATTATTTCATTTTAAAATAACCTTCATGCATATTGAAGATTTGTTTTCTTTCAACTAACCATATTCAAATCACCACAAATAATCCAATTGCATGTCTTTAAATGATTTTATTTCTATATAACTCGCATGATTTGTTTATCTTAATTGGAATGTTTGGGGCATAAACATTTATAATGCCCAATTTGAATCCACAAGGCAATCTTTTCAACTTTGAAACTTGAACCTTATTTCTTCATAAAGTCCAATATTTAGAAACATATCACACCCATCTAGGATCCATCAAAAGGTAAATACCTTTATGACTAACCTAACATTATTGATTTATTTTAAAGATTTAGACATAAGGCCTTGGCCATAATTATTTACTTACATTTGATGTTTTATCTTTGTGGATATGAAGTTCTTGTAAATAAATGTTGTCCATGTGATGAACAATTTGCATTATAAAAATGCTTTAATATATAAGTTTCCCATTTGTGTTTAAAACCACAAACATTAGAAAACAACCTACATTTGTGCCTTCATGTGTACTATCATTGACAAAAATTTGAGGTTTGAATGATTTACATAAGTGTTTGTCTAATTGTCCAAGTTTCCTTTGTTTCTCAAAACCCCAAAGATTGTAAAATGATTGTTAATTAGATACCTTGTAATTTTCCCCATGATTAAAATACATCTTGCTTCTTGTAACCTTCTAGGCCTCATTATATTATCTTTCTTAGTGTTATTATTCTTATCCAGAATATTTGGGGATGGGTCAGGTCTCTACAAATTTTGTTCTAAACCATTACATCTCCCATTAAAGTAATTTAAAACACATGTTTTTATTTCCTTTTCCACTACCATGGTTTAGTAAGGTCAAAACAATTTGGTTTCATCATTTTCAAATTAATCAACTTCTTAAAAAAATTAACCTAATTTTTTGAAGAATGGAGTGAATGGTTGTTAAATTCACCTATTGTTGAAATGTTACAGGGTTTTTTAATTCCAAAACAATTCCAACAATTTGTATGTAAGATGAATATATTGTTGTAAATTCTTTCTTTGGTTACATAGAAAGCATATCCTTAGGTGCCAACTATTTTGAGGTTGGCATGGATTGAACAACACACATTACATTTTTGGGTTACACGTTAGGGTGTTTTCCATGTTCAAATATGCATTTGTTATTTCATCTTAGAGAGTAAGCAATAATGTTGAGATTTTATTTTCCTTTCCTTCAACATTGTCTTCTTCTTCATTTGAACTTTACATCTCATCAACATGTCTTTTGTATTATTTGCCCCCACCTTATTAGGAAACCACACCATTGGTCCAATTTCCTCTATTGTAACATTCTTTCATTCACCTTTCATACTTAACCATTGTCACCACGTTTTTTTCGTTTGTTTTATGCATCTTTTTATTTTCCTTTAGTTCCTTCTTTGTAAAAGGACTATGTTGTTCCCAATTATCCTTATTAAGGGTTCACATTTCAAGTAGCATAGCTTGAGCCTAAGCTAGAGGCATACATATTCTTTCTTGCCATCCTCTTATTGTCTTTCATGTTTTTTGTTAATCTCCATTACATGTGAACTTTCCTTTAGTTTTTTTTTTAATAGTTTTTCCTTATCAAAACTTTTATAAAACCATCCTTGTCAACTTGTGGGCCATCCTTTCTAAGAGTTGGACCTTGAAAGGTTTTTCATCACTATTTTTTCCTTTGCCTTGCATTGTTGTGCTTAAGCTTCTTCCTTATTCAAGTAACCTCTTCTTATTTCTTTTTTGCCAATATTGGTTTCTCCTTTACCTTTAACTCTAGCTATACACCTTGATTTTTTTTATTGGGCCCATAAAATTTGGCAATCCTACAATAAATGTAACAAGTTATCACAAAAGTGGCACCTAATTGGATAATTTTTTAAATCAACATCAACCTCTACCTCTTTTCTTCTCACCCAAAAAAATAAATTGCCATTTGACCCACCCTTACTTAGGGTTCATTGTTATGCAAAATTGAAGGTCCTTTTTCTTACGATTATTCAAGTTTGCACCTGAAATATTTTTGACATGGGTCACAATTGTTTTGTCCAAAGCTCTACATTCAAGTGATAATGTCTTTCAATAAACACCATACATGAATTTTCAAGCCATGCAAGAAGTTTGGATTGAACATTGGCATCCATTATTGATAAATTATCATACCCCATGACATTTTATGTGGGGTTAACTTTAGCAACTTCTTGGTTTTCTTAGGCATAATGGGATTTAGGTGATGAAACCTTAACTTGCATCCTTTAGAAAGTTGATGATTTCATCTTTCATTACATCATTCATGCCACAAAATGTGCAAAAATCTTGGGATTTATGAAACTAGTAATTATAATATTTTGAGTGTGGTAGTTGATTTGTTGTTGAAGAATGTCATTAACAAGTCTTCTTGTGGAACTTGTTCAAATTTTCCAATCAACAAGTTTTTGTGATTTTGATATACATTAGGTTATAAAATCTTTTTGGGTGATGCTTGAAAAGGATTAAGCCTTCCAATTCAAATTGGTCTCACCACTAGGGATTCCATAATCCCATTTGCTTATGTCATATTGATGTTTTTGCCTACTTGAGTTCTTAAAAGTTCCTTCCAACTTTGTTTTATAAGACTTAATGCTTGGAACATGTCTTTGAACAAATCCAACCCCCTTTTTAAGTCCAACAAAGTTAACAAAAAACTAACATTAAACAAGCAAATTACATCTAAACCCTTATAGTTGCCGCCCTTTTAAACATGATTATTGTCATTGGATTAGAATGATCAAATCTTGAAATGAACAAATGTGCAATTTTGATCACCCATTTCCCCTTTGTCCTTAATCCAAATGCCTCTATTTGTTTTCTACCACCTTCATACGAATGTTAATATTTTTTCCTATTGAAAATTTGCTATTTTCAACAAAAAAAAATGGGGTTTTTTCCTAGTGTAGTTTCAACTAGTTTTTCTAATTAAGAGATTTTCAATTTTCAATTTCCAAAAAAAAGAAAAGAAAAACCACTAATTAATGCATGTGACCTACGTTGCAAAAATTGAAAAACCAAAAGAGGATCAAATTCTTAAAAAAAACCTGATAAATCTTATGATTGCCCATATATACACCAATTGCACACTGAATAATTCAGCCACGGGAAGTTTCATTTTTTCCAACTAAATTCCAAAAAGATAAAACCTAAAGATACAACTTAAAGTTACCTACAAGCCCCGGAAAAGGCCAAGGTGAATGAATTGGTACACATGTTGGTACTTGGTACCTTATTCTTTTTGAATGAGCCCTCTTAGTGGCCATATTAAGGACCAAAAATGTTGTAGTTGGACTCATAGACCCTAATTTTGTGTACGCGTGTGATATTTGCAATATCTAGAATAATTTTAATATATTTTGGAGATTCTAGTTTGAACCCTCTTAGTGGCCATACTAAGGCCCAAAAATGTTCGATTTTAATTCGGAGACCCTAATTTAGACTACAAATGGGAGATTTGCAATGTTTAGAAATAATTTAAATAAAAAATTGGGAATTTTTTTGGAGTGAACCTTCTTTGTAGTGGCCATATTAAAAGCTCAAAATTTGTTGGGATTTGAACTCAAAGACCCCCAATTTTGCAATATTTTAGAAATAATTTTAAATGGATTTTTGAGTTAAATAAATTTGACCATGGTACCAACCAATGTGGGTTACAGGTTTTACCCAAGGGTGGGGGGGGTGAAAGGAGGTAAAAAAAAGACACAAACTAACTAACTAACTCATGCAATAATGAGTTAATGCCACATTTATTTTGCCCTGGCCATGTCTGTCACCACAATGAATGAGAATGCAGTTTTATTTATTATAAAATTGAAGGACCCATTCCATAGTGCCACTTCTCCTTAACTCTTTATTACCTAGCTACATTTATTTAATTATTTAATTATTTAATTTATTTAGTTGGGTACATAACCATTCCATATGCCACTTCTCCATAACTCTTTATTAGCTAGCTACATTTTATTTAATTATTTAATTATTTAATTTATTTAGTTGGCTACATAACGATTCCATATTGCCACTTCTCCATAACTCTTTATTACCTAGCTACATTTATTTAATTATTTAATTATTTAATTTATTCTATTTTATTGGGTACATAACCAATCCAGATGCCACTTCTCCATAACTCTTTATTAGCTAGCTACATTTATTTATTTATTTTATTTTATTTATTAATTTATTCTATTTTATTGGGTACATAACCATCACTTCTTCAAGTCTACTGACTCTTAAGTTCGTGCAGTGGTTGGTGCACCAGAACACTGGTACATGCAATTTAATGGTTCTGCCCATTTAGGGTTTAGGGTTTAGGGTCTAGGGTTTAGGGTTATTGGTATACGAGTGTCGGGGTCGGTTATTGATGTCAGGTTATCTGACCGGTTCTCAGATCCGTTGAGAACCGTGGTGGTTGTATTTCATATAACCGGATTTCGGGAGGTGCTGCTGCTGCTGCTGCTGCTGCACATGGGGTTAGTTAGAAAAAGCCATGTAACTCTCCGGTTATTTAGTACATAACCGCCGGTTCCTCATTAGACATCGGTGGCGATTCATCCCAGACGTCCGAGTAGTCATCGGTTATGGGCATGTGAAATCTTGTCCATCGAGTCGCCAGTTATGTGTCCCCCATAATAACACACGGCTCAAGCAGCCCGGTTACCAGGGGGGGGGAAAG
>Ga0209208_10007968_pt1 | contig 14219 bp, 9 predicted proteins | sample S1TSphfallax_3_FD_187694 | JGI IMG/M metagenome (GOLD analysis project Ga0209208, IMG submission 187694) | Host-associated microbial communities from peat moss isolated from Minnesota, USA - S1T2_Fd - Sphagnum fallax MG (SPAdes) (version 2) | ecosystem: Host-associated > Plants > Peat moss >...
GGTCGTCTGCGCGTAAGGAAGCGAGGCCGTGTAGGATAGGGTTGGCAAGTCGTCAAAGGTCAGGGCCACCCCCTCCGCCCGAGCGGCCGGCGCCAGCCCTAAGGCGGTCAGGACGAGGGCTGTCAAGAGGCGCGTCACGGGCAGGGGACACCGGGGAACCAGAGGGACGACCATGGACCTGAGCGGCGAAGCCGTGCCCACGACGTCGGCGCCCGAGCCAGCCCAGCCCGCACGCGCTAAGCTAAAACGCCGCGATCTTGGATTTCGCGCGCCACGCGAAGACCGCCCTACTGTGGAGCCCGTCCGCCGGGCATTGGCAAGGCCCGGGACGAGACGCCTGTGGATCACTCCCAAAAAAAGCGGCCTTAGGACTGTTTCACCCTCTTAGCGGCGAAGCCTGCGATCCGTTCGTGCATATCCGGTCCTCGCCCCTGCCCGTAATAAACTTCATGGGCGAGGCCGGCGGCGAGGGACAAGCCGTCCGTCTCCGTCAGGAGGCGCTTGTTGGCCCTGTGGCTGAACCATGAGTTGGCGAGGATCTCGGCGCAGACCGACGCGATGGTCGCCTCGAACTCGGCGTCGGGGACGCACTGGTCCGCCAGCTCCATGGCCTGCGCTTCGCGCCCCGAGTAGGTGCGGCAGGTGAACATCATTTCTCGGGCCTTGGAAGGGCCGACGCGACGCGGCAGCCTTTGGCTCATCCCCCAGACGGGCGTTAGGGCCCATTTGGCGTGGGTGTCGGCGAACCGGGCGCTTTCCGCCGCGAGGATGATGTCTGCGCACAGGGCCAACTCAAGCGCTCCAGTGTAGCAATGGCCATGGACGGCGCTGATCACCGGCTGAGGCAAGCTAGCCAAACGTGCGATGATCTTCGCTTGAAAGTTGGGCTGCGGGAGCCGCTCGCCCGCAGCAAGGTCGGAAAGGTCGTGGCCGGCGGAAAAGCAACGCCCCGCGCCCTTCACGACCACGAGGCCGACAGCGTCCGTCTCCTTCTCCAGTTTTAGAACTTCCGCTTCCAAGGCGGCGAAGAGGTCGACGTTGAGGGCGTTGAGCTTGTCGGGGCGATTGAGCGTCAGGGTCGCCGCGCCGTCCTTATCCTGACGCAACACCAAATCGGTCATGTTTGGGTCTCCTCCCAAGGTCCGCGCGGGGGGCGCCCTCGGGCGCGCGGTCTGAGGATGAGATAAGCCCAGGTCCGCCGGCGCCGCGTCAATACGCGCCCCCGCGCGCGTCACTCCAAAAGATGGGCTCCTGGGCGCCGCCGGCGTCGCCGGCTGCAGACCGGCTCACCAGGCGTCGATGTTGGGCCTGCGCTTTGCGGTCCTCATCGGTCTGGGCGGCAGGGATTTCAGCCCCGCCATGATCCATTGCCGTGTCTCCGCCGGATCGATCACCTCATCGAGCTCGAAATGAGAGGCCATGTTGACCGCCTTCCCTCGCTGGTAGGACTGCGCGACGAGCTTGTCATAAAGCGCCTTCCGCTCGTCCAGATCCTCCAGGGCTTGCAGCTCTTTGCGGTAGCCAAGCTTGACTGCGCCCTCCAGGCCCATGCCGCCGAACTCGCCCGTGGGCCAGGTCACCGTGAAAAGTGGGGCGCGAAAGCTTCCTCCGGCCATGGCTTGGGCGCCAAGACCATAGCCCTTGCGGATGATGACCGTCATCAAAGGCGTCTCAAGGTTGGCTCCGGTCACCATCATGCGAGAGGCGTGGCGCACGAGGGCGGTTTTCTCGCTTTCCGGCCCCACCATGATGCCAGGGCAGTCCACGAGGGTGAGGATGGGGATGTCAAAGGCGTCGCAGAGCTGCATGAAACGCGCGCCCTTATCGGCGCCGGGCGCGTCGATGGCGCCCGCCAGATGTCCTGGGTTATTGGCGATCACGCCAAGGGGGCGGCCCTCCACCCGGATGAAGGCGGTGATGATTCCAACCCCCCAGTGGGGTCGCAGCTCAAGCACCGAGCCGACATCTGCGACGCCTTCGATCACCTGGCGCATATCGTACCAACGAAGCCGGTTCTCCGGGACGACGAAGCGCAAGGCGCGGGGGTCCGGGGCGGTCCATTGGGTTAGTGCCCCTTGGAAGTAGGAGAGGTAGCGCTTGGCTACAGCCACCGCCTCCGCCTCGTCTTTCACCGCGACGTCGACGACGCCGTTGGGAACCTGAACATCCATCGGCCCAATCGCCTCGGGCGGGAAAACCCCTAACCCGCCGCCTTCGATCATGGCGGGTCCGCCGACGCCGATGTTGGATCCCTCCGTGGCGATGATGACGTCGCAGCATCCCAAGAGCACGGCGTTTCCGGCGAAGCACCGACCGGTCGTGACGCCGACAAGGGGAACAAGTCCGGAGAGCTGCGCAAAATAGGTGAAAGCCAGGCAATCAAGGCCCGCGACGCCGCTGGCGTCGGTGTCTCCAGGGCGCCCGCCGCCGCCTTCGGCGAACAGGATCGTCGGGAGGCGATAGCGCTCGGCGATTTCGAACATCCGGTCTTTTTTATAGTGGTTCAGCGTCCCCTGGGTGCCTGCGAGGACCATGTAGTCGTAGGACATCGCCATCACCCGCGACCGATCCTCAGGGAACAGGGATCCGTTTACATGGCCGAGGCCGCAGACCATCCCATCGCCGGTGGTGTTCTTAATCAGGTCCTCGATGGTGCGCCGCCGGCGCTGGGCGGCCACAACCACCGAACCGAACTCGACGAAGGATCCTGGATCGCAAAGGTCGGCGATGTTCTCCCGCGCAGTCCGGTTGCCGGTTTTTCGGCGTTTCGCCACCGCCTCGGGGCGGTTGGCGTCCAGGCCTGCGGCCTTGCGCGCAAAGACTTCCTGAAGGTCCGGTCGGATGGCGTCGAGGTCCACGACCCCAGTATCTCCAGCGCCTCCAGGTTCAACTTCAGCCGGTTTCAGAAAGAGGAGCGGGTATCCTTCATACAGCACCTCGCCCGGGACGGCCGCCAGTTCAAGGACGATCCCGCTGACCGGGCTCCTCACCTCATGCTCCATTTTCATCGCCTCGAGGATCGCCACCACCCGATCCGCCCAAACCGGCTCGCCGGGATTTACAAGGACCGAAACCACTGTGCCTTGCATGGGCGTCCTGACCGCCGCCGATCCCATCGGGCCGTCGGCGAGGCGGGGCACGGAAGGGGTCTGCGCCGGCGTCTGGCCCGAAGTCTGGCCCGAAGTCTGGCCGTCGACGCCCGCGGCCTTGCCCGCATCAAGGACCGCCAGGGGGTCGAGCGTCGCCGCTTTCAAACCAGGGACTGCGCCAGTCGCCGACGCGGTGGCGAGGGTGGAGCGGACAAGGGCCGCCGCCTCGGCGTCGATAAACCCGGTATGGACCGCGTTGGCGAGCACGCGTTCGTCGGCCAAGAGCGCGCCGAGAAATGAGAGATTGCTGGCCGCCCCTTCGATCTTCATCTCCAATAGCGCCCGACGGGTTCGCGCCGCCGCCTCAGTGAAGGGGCCATGGGGCGTGTGAACGATGACCTTGGCGATTAATGAGTCGAAGGCCGGGTTAGTCGCATACCCTGCATATCCATAGGTGTCGGTTCGAACTCCAGGGCCCGTCGGCGGCTCAAAGACACTGAGACGTCCGCCCCCAGGCCGCACCGCGCCCGTCCCATCGATGGTCTCGAGGTTGACACGACACTGGATCGCATAGCCCCGGGGCTCGGGAATATCGGTCTGACGCAGCTTGAGGTCCGCAAGGGTCGCGCCGTCAGCCAGCTGCAACTGGGCGCGCACGATGTCGAGGCCTAGAACCGCTTCGGTCACCGTGTGTTCGACCTGCAGACGCGCGTTGGCTTCGATGAAGCGAAAGTCCCCGCCGTCTTCGGACACGAGGAACTCGAAGGTCCCTGCGCTCCTGTAGCGGCTGGCTCTCGCCAGTCGCACCGCGGCGTCCGCCATGCGGCGGCGAAGGTCGGAGGAGAGGCTCGGGCTAGGCGCTATCTCCACGAGTTTCTGGTAGCGCCGCTGGAGACTGCATTCGCGCTCCCAAAGGTGGGCGACTTCGGCGCCGTCGCCGATCACCTGCACTTCGATATGGCGAGCATTGGGGAGGTGCTCCTCTAGGTAAACCGACGGGTCGCCAAAACCGGCTTGCGCCTCCGAAGCCGCTCGGGCCAGGGCCTCCTGCAAGTCCTCCCCCCGGCGCACGAGGCGCATGCCGCGCCCCCCTCCGCCTGAGACCGCCTTAATCATAACGGCTTGCCCTTCAGGAAGGGCGTTGAAGAACCTTGTCGCGGCGGCGACATCCACGGGCCCGCTCCCCCGCAAGACCGGAACGGCGCAGGCCACGGCGAGGGCTCGAGCCTCCACCTTGTCGCCAAGCTGCTCAAGGGTCTCCGGCGAGGGTCCGACAAACGTCAAGCCGGCCCCTTCCACGGCCCGGGCGAAGGCGGCCTTTTCGCTAAGGAAGCCATAGCCGGGATGAATCGCGTCAGCGCCGCCCTCAAGGGCCGCTTGAATTATGGCGTCGATGTCGAGGTAGGGTTTGACCCCTCGCCCTTTCAAAGGCGCAGAGGCGTCGGTCCGGCGCACGTGCAGGGAGGCGGCGTCATCTTCGGAGAAGACGGAGAGGGTTCGTAACCCCAGGTCCGCGGCCGACCGGGCGATGCGGATGGCGATTTCGCCGCGGTTAGCAATAAGCAAGGTCTTCATGGCCGGCCTCCCCACCAGGTCTCGTCCCCGGGCGCCAGTGTTGTCAAGGCGGCCCCCTTGGCGGTTCGCCTGCATCGACGGGTTCCATCGGACCCCCTGACCGCCTCGCTGAGCCGGATGGGGTGGTTAAACTCAAGGCGCCAGGGACGTCCTTAGGGAAAGTCGCGCTTCAGACTTGCGTGCCGGAGGGCGAAGGGGAAAGACGGTCTTATGCGCCAGCTCCTCTCAACTTTCGCCCTGGCCGGCTCCGTGGCCTTTTGCGCCCCCGTCCAAGCTCAAGCCCAGACCCCAGGACGCGTCTCGCCCTCAGGCCGCTTCAAACCGTGGATTAACGGCGTTTCAGCGTCGGAACCGCCCGTTCAAGTGCAACAGTACGACGCGGACACCTTCGTCTTGCGCCAGTCGATCCGCACCAATTTCGAAGGTCCCTTCATGTACCTTCTCTTTGGCGGGGACCTGGCCTTATTGCTCGACACGGGAGCGGGCGGGATCGCCCTGCGTCCCGTTGTCGACGCCGTCATCGCCGCGTGGGAAGCCGACCACGGCCACGTCCGGGTTAGGCTCATCGTCGCCCACACCCACAGCCACGGCGACCACCACCAGGGGGATGCGGAGTTCATCGACCGGCCCGACACCACCGTTGTCGGCCTCTATCCCAAAGACGTCGCGGACTTTTTTGGGATCGACGATTGGCCGCGCCAGATCGTTCAGTTCAACCTGGGCCCTCGGGCTCTGCATATCATTCCCACCCCAGGGCATCAGGGGGCGCACATCATGGTCTTCGACGAGCAGACCCGACTTCTTATTTCCGGCGACTCTCTTGGGCCATACCGCCTCTATGTGCCGGCGAACGCGACCCAGGAGTACAGGGACAGCATCGATCGCGTTGCGGCGTTCCTTCACGACAAGTCGGTGAGCTGGATCCTTGGCGCCCATATCGAGATGACGACCAAACCCGGCGAGCTCATTGTCAACGAGGCCCCAAGCCATCCGGACGAACGGGCGCTGGAGATTCCCTACACGGCCTTGCCGGAGCTGCAAGCCGCCCTCCACGCAGCGGGCGGGACCCTCGTTGAGGAGGCCCACAACGCCTTCGTCATCTTCCCAACGCCGGCAAGGCCGCAACAGCCTTACGCTCCGCCCACGATCACGGATGCGGCCAAAGCCCATCCCTAGAGCCGCTCTGCTGAGACGTTGGGCGTGGCGACTTTGTTGCACCGCCGCACCTCCGCGCCTTAGATCCTTATCTGCGGATTGAGGATCAGGCGCGTGGGATCGTTCGGCTTCAGACTTGCGCCGGAGAGGGAGGGCCCAGGCCTCAACCCACTTGGAGCCGACTGATCCCCGGCCTGCGCCGGCGCGTCCAGAGCGATGGCCGCGACGAGGGCGAGGAGGACCGCGCCAAGACCCCGGCCAGACGATCCTACGCGCCGTCCGGGCGGTCTAGAGGTCCATCTTTCGCCAGGGGCGAACCTGGATCGGAAGGACTTTTGGTGGGCGCGTTCGCGCCTTTAGTCCTTCGCCGAGGGCGGAGCACGCCACCTGAGCCGGCGGGACAAAACGGCGGTGCTGCACGCCAGGGCGCCAGCGTTTAGAGTGACGCGCCAAGGGAGACATGGCGACCGGGCGCCCAAGGAGCGGCCTTATTCCCCGCCAGCCTCGCCGGTCTCCGCGTCCACGAATAAGAACCCCTCGCGTGGGCGGGCGTCGACCCGGAGGCTGAAAATATCCGACCGCGAATAATGGCCAACCACATCAAGGTCGTATCGCGCTTCGACGAGGGTGTCGGTGTCGATGGTCGCGCATAAAAGTCCCGTCTCGTGGACGAGGGGCCCCGCCAAGACGTCCCCGAGGGGACCCACGATCATGCTGCCGCCAGCGATGAGCGGACGGCGCGGGTCCCAGCCTTCAACCGTAAGTCCGAGGTCTTGGGGAGAGGCCTGCACCTGACAGCTGCTGATGACGAAGCAGCGGCCTTCATGGGCGATGTGCCGCATGGAGCTTCTCCACACGTCCCGCTCGTCAACCGTCGGGGCGCACCACACCTCAACGCCCTTGGCGTACATGGCCGCGCGAAACAGGGGCATGTGATTTTCCCAGCAGATGGCGGCCCCGAGCTTTCCCACCTGGCTCGGCACGACGGGCATGGTCGACCCGTCGCCCTGGGACCAGATGAGGCGCTCGGCGCCAGTGGGCATGATCTTGCGGTGCTTGGCGACGAGACCCTGGTCCGGCTCGATGAAGACCGCGGTGCAAAAGAGCGACGCGCCAGCGCGTTCGATCACCCCCACAACCAAGGTCGCCCTCGTTCTTGTGCTGAGAAGGCAGAGGTCGGCGAGCTCAGGGCCGTCCAGGTCGATGGCGTTGGCGTGATAACGCCCATAAGCCTCACGCCCCTCGGGCAGGCGAAATCCCAGGCGCGTGCCGAAGATCTCGCCCTTGGGATAGCCGCCTAGAAGGGCCTCCGGCATGACGACCAGCCGGGCGTTCGAGGCGGCGATCTGCGCCTCGAAGCTGAGGATGCGCTCTAGCGTCGCGGCCTTGCCGCGGTAGTCGGACCCGATTTGTAGGGCGGCGACGAGGTGAGGGCTCATAGGCGGCGACCTTCCCTTCCCACGACCCGCCATGGGCGGGCGCTTTGTCTCAGGTCCTAAGCCTTAGCCGCCGCACCCCCCAAAGCAAAATTTGGACCGGGGTGGAGGGTAGGGACTGGCGTCTTCGCCGAGGCCGTCCGCAGGCCGCCCGGTTCATCAGGGGATCACGAGGGCGTAGCCGCGGGCGCGCGGATCCGCCGAGGGGACCGGGTGTCGGCCGACGATTTGGATCGCTTCGATATCCCCATTCCAATCCTGCTGTTGCACCGTGTAGCCCATCGTCTCCAAAGACCGCACCGTTTCGGGCGGGAACTTGGCGAAGGGTTCATTGAAGACGACATTGTCCGGCAGGAGCTGGTGGTGGAAGCGAAACTGGGCCTGGGCTACGCCAAGGGGCATTTTGAAGTCGTAGACGTCTGCGAGAATTTGAAAAATCGACGTGAAGATCCGCGACGCCCCGGGGGTCCCGATGATCATGGCGACCTTGCCGTCGCGGGTTAGGATGGTTGGCGTCATGGAGGACAACGGCCTTTTGAACGGCGCGATGGCGTTGCTGTCGCCGCCGACGACGCCTGAGCCGTTGGGCGTGTTCGGCTTGGCTGAAAAGTCGTCCATCTCATCGTTCATGATGAAGCCGGCGCCCTCAACGACCACGCCTGATCCAAACCATCCGTTGAGGGTGTAGGTGTTGGATACCGCGTTGCCCCACCGATCGACGATGGAGAAGTGGGTCGTCTGCGGCTTCTCAAGCCCGGGCTGGACGCTCGCTAAGAGCGATGGACGGTCCGGATTGATTTCGCGGGCCCTTTGGGCGCTATAGGCTGGATCGATGAGGCGCTCGACCGGAACCTTCACAAAAGCTGGATCGCCCATGTACTGCGCCCGGTCGGCGAAGACCCGCTTCTCAATCTCTGAGACAAGGTGGATATATCGCGGCGAGTTGAGGGGCACGCCGCCGAATAGGGCTGCGGCGTCCTCCTTCATCTGCAGCATCTGCATGAGCGCGATCCCGCCTGAACTTGGCGGCGGCGCGGTAATCACCTGAAACCCCCGCCAGCGCGCCACTAGAGGATCGCGCCAGACGGGCTTGTAGCCGGCCAGGTCCTCTCGGGTGATCAAGCCTTTCACCTTGCCGCGCGCCATTTGCGCCACGAGAAGGTTGGCGGTTTCGCCGCTGTAGAACGCCTTTGGCCCATGGCGGGCTATCCGCGTGAGGGTTCTGGCGAGCTCGGGCTGCTTGAAGGTCTGGCCGACGGTGATCCCACCGAAAAAGCGTTGGAAATTGGTGTCGGTCTTGAACTGGGCGACGTCGCCGCCGTGGAGCTGCGCCACGAGGGTCTTGTCGACGATGAACCCCTGCCGCGCCAGGCGAATGGCCGGCGCGAGATCCGCCGCCCACGAAAGCCGCGCGAAGCGATGATGCAAGGCCCACATGCCGTCGACCGTGCCCGGGACGCCTGAGGACAGATTTCCGACGAGGCTCAAACCGGGGACCACATCGCCCTTGGCGTCGAGGTACATGGCCGGCCCCGCCGCCGCCGGCGCCGTTTCCCGGTAGTCCAGGAAATAGGGTTTCCCCGCGAACCAGACTGTGGCGAAGCCTCCGCCGCCGAGGTTGCCCGCCTCGGGATAGGTGACGGCCTCCACAAAAGCCACCGCGACGGCGGCGTCCACGGCGTCGCCGCCCGCGTGCAGGATCTCCCGCGCCGCGCGTGCGCCATAAATGTCCGAGGTCGCGACGGCCGCGGCGTCCAGGGGCGGAGCGGCCTGGACCCCGGCCTGAACCCCGGCCTGGACCCCGGCCTGGACCGAAGATGCGGCGAGATCGACCGCCTGCACGAGGAGGACTACCGCAATAAGCCGACTGATTGCCCCCATAATCCGCCCCCTCGACCCCTCGCCTGTCCTCACCATAGCCGCAGGCCCGGCGCGGACGCCATAAGCTTGGTCCCAGACGTCCCGCCCCAAGGCGGGCGAACGCAGAGGGAGGTCCTCGATCATCTCCGACCGGCCCGTTTCCCCGCGCGCCTGTCGTGGCCACCGATAGGTCGGGCCAAGGTAAACGCAACGATCTTAGCAAGGCGGCGGACCTTTAAGGCCTTAAAGGGCGCCGCGGGAGCGCCGTGCGGATGAAGGCGATGTTCGACAGGGGGGCCCTGACCCTTGAGGCGAGGATTAGTGACGACTGTGGGCCGATGAGCGCGCCTCGGCCGAACTTGCATATCGGTTCAAGGCCTATGACTATCTCGCGGGCTCCGCCGACACCGCCGAGATGGCGTTCGGCCATCAAAGGACTAGCCTTGGGGAATAGGTTTGCGCCGAGCACGGCGTCGCAGAGAGCCTGGAGCGCTGATTTGCCCTTTCGCAGCCGGCGCGCCGTCGCAACGGCGCTTGTTTTTCTCCTTCTTGCGGCGCCAGGGCTGTGCGCGTGCACCAGCGATGAACTTGACTGCTCTCTCGGCGCCATGAAGCGAAGCTGTCCGTCCGGAACCGTCGGCTTCGACCGGATGGAGGCGCAACTTCGGCGCGCCGAACGCATCTGTCTGCACATGCGCTTGGAGCCCGGTAGCGACGCCTACGCCGCTTGCCTCGCGCAGGAAGGTCCGGTCCGCCCGCCGCCCACTGCGACGTCGTTTTATCGCCTGGGCGGTTCGCCGGCCCCGGGGCCTTAGGATCTTTGGAATTGCATCAGGAGCGCCAGGGTGCGGTCGCCGGCGTCGGTCGGCCACCCAATGCCCCTAAGCCCGGCGTCAGCCTTATGCAAAGGACCTCAGGCAAAATGGGTCGCCGTTCCCGCCACCATGTACCAGGTGATGAAAAGCCCGCCAATGAGGGCGCCGGGGAGGTAGCTGCCGGTCCGCCGCCAGGTGTGGGTCGCTAGAACCCCGAGGCCAAGGAGCAGGGGAACGAACTGGATGGCGACTATGGCGTTTAGAGCCTCAAACGGAAGGGGCAGCGCGCCGGTCGTGAACAGGACGAGGTATTGCGCCGCTGTCAGAACAAAAAATCCAGTGGCGAGCGCGCCCGCCGCCCAGAGGTAATGGCTGCGACCGCCCGTGGTCGCCAGGCCCGCCACGCCCCGAAAGGCCACGGCCACAAAGAGCGTGAACGGCACGACGTAGCTAAGCGCCGCCAGGGCTTGGCGCCCATCGAGGGGCTTCAAAGCGACGACCCAGAACCGGAAATCCACCTGCACCAGGGCCGCAAGGCACACGACGCCATAGAGCGCGCCGACCACGATGACGGCCGCCACAGACGATAGGGCCCACGGCATGGGCGGCCGTGCGCCCTTGGGTCCGAGCCACCACCCGATGAGCAGGCTCAAGACCACGTTTGCTAGGGCCCAGACCATTAGCGTATTGGTGATGGACTGGGGAAAGACCGCCGAGGGCTTGAAAAGCACAAGTCCGGGCAAAAGGTAGAAGGTCAGGGCTGGAATGAAGGCGGTGAGGGCCCATCGGCCCCACCACCGCGCCCCCCGAACCTGGGCTATGGGGGCGGGCGCCCCGGCCAGGCCTGCGAAGGCGGGCAGGCTGAGGAGGAGATCGAACAGGCCGAGCATAAGGGCGCCGACGCCCAGAAGACCCAGGCCCGTGCCGGTTTCCTTCACCCACCAGATCTGATCGTTGCGCGCCCGCGGCGAGCCGCCCTTCAACGTCAGGGCGAACCAGTCCGCCGCGTCGCCGACCGCTGCAGGCGAGAGGTGGTCGCCAGGATGGGTCACGGCCGGCTGGGTCAGGCGCCTTGCCGTCCCGGCGGCGATATCGCCGTAAATCCGCCCGGGCGTAACCGCGCCTTGCACGCCGAACAGGGCCTTCATCTTGGGTGATGCGCCGACGTCGGCGGCCCTGGACGCCTGCCACATCAATGGCGCGAACTCATCATAGCGGCTGTAGACTACGGCGACATTTCTAGGCCACACGGGCGATCCGTCCTTGGCGAAGGGCTTGCCCGTGGAGGAGCCCTCCAAGATCAGGGACCTGTAGGCGTCCGGCATGGCGGCGGCGGCGGCCAGAACCGCCCAGCCCCCCATGGAGTGACCCTCAAGTCCAATGTTGTCCTTATCGACGTAGGGCAGGGCGCGCAGATAGGTCAGCCCCTCCGGCCCGCCGAACCCCTTGGTCGTGGCGCCGCCGCCAGAATATCCGTGTCCGCGTTGGTCGAGGGCCACCACGACGTAACCGCGCCGGGCGAACTCGATGGCGAAGGGGCTCTGGGTTTCGCGCGTGTTGATGTAGCCGTGCACCGCCAAAACGCCGGGCGCGGGATGGTCGGCCGTGGCCGCCGCAGGACGATAAACCAGGGCGGAGAACACTGTGCCGTCGGCGCCCTTGAATCGGACGTCCGTCACCTGGACGCCGCCTGAACGTTCGGTCAAAGCGGCTAAAAGCACGCCTGCGGCCACAAGGACGGCGCCGATTCCAAGCCACAGGCCGGGCTTCAGCCGAGCGGCTTCCCTCATCCGCGCCATGGGACGGCTCCCGGCCTCTCCGCTATGGTCTTGGCCTCATCTGTGCGCGCCAGCAGAGGCCTCGCTGAGGGCGTATCCGGTCCCAATGGCCGCATGAGACCCTCCCAACTCAGGCCATCTGCGGCCCCGCGGCGCCAACCTAGCATTGGATCGGGGGGCCAGCACAAGCGAGGCCCGACCCCGACGGGCGTGAGCCTGGGCCGGGCCTCGTCCGGCTAGCGCGTCTGTCCGCCGTCCACCGGCACCACGGCCCCGGTCACAAAGCTCGCCGCCGGGCTCAGGAGGAATGCCGCCGGCGCGCCGATCTCTTCGGGCTTCCCGAACCGGCGCATGGGGACCTCCCTGTCGATCCAGCGCTTCCAATTGGCGGCTCTCGGGCCCGTTGAGCGCTCCTCCCAGTCTCCGCCCGGGAAGATGATGTTGCCCGGCGCGATGGCGTTGACCCGCACCCCTGAGGGGCCGGCGATCTTCGCCAGCTCTTTGGCGAGGTGGTTCATGGCCGCCTTGGAGGTGCCGTAGGTCAGGGGGGTCCCCAAGGCTGCTAGGCCGGCGATGGAGCTGATCAGCAATAAGGCGCCCTCGCCCCGGGGCGTCATCCGCCTCAAGACCGAGCGGGACAATCGGAAGGCGGAATCGAGGTTCTGGCTCAATCCTGCGTCCCAGGTCTCGTCGTCCACCTCAAATCCAGGCGGGCAGGGGTGAAGGCCTACGTTGGCCACCGCGCCCCAGATCGCGCCGAACTCGGCCTCTGTCCTTGTGACCGCCTCTTCGATGGCGGCGGGGTCGCGCATGTCCCCAGCGAACGTCCAGACCTTGTCCTCGCCAAAAGCCTTGGCCAGGCGCGCCCGTTGCGTCTCAAGGGCGTCGGCGCCCCGCGCCGTCATCGCGACTTTAGCCCCTTCGGCCAGACAGGCCTCGACGATGCCGAGGCCGATCCCGCGGCTCGCTCCGGCCACGAGGATCACGCGATCCTTCAGAAGTAGGTCCATGGTTTTTGCATCCTTGCCGACACGCGATGGGGAGACCAGACGGGCGAAGGCTGTGATCGCCCGCGCGCCGCACGGGGCAGTGGTAGGTCCAAAATGCGCCGTGAGCGAGGGGCGGCGCAGAGGGGCGATCGTTCGCGCGCAGCCTGAAGACCCTTTATGGGGTCCATGCGCCTTGGCTCGGGACGCTAAGCCGTAAGTCGACCTTGGACCATCATCGTAAATAGAGGCGCCCGTGCTCCACACGGAAGCCGTTCAATCGGTCGAGGAAGGCTCGGCCGAGAAGCGAATACTTCATGGGGGCCTGATTGACCGAGGCTGAGACGTTGGCGATTTTTATGGCGCCGATGCTGATCTCGTCAGCCTGAAAGCTCGCCGCCCGACCGACGCCGTTGGCCGTTTGATAGAGGCGATCATAGTTCAAGCTGGCCTGGTCTAGGCCCACCTTCTCCGCATCATTCGGGCTGAGGACGACATCACTGGCGCCTGTGTCCACAACGAAGGTGACCGGACGACCGTTCACGGCGCCGTTGACGACGAAAGCGCCGGTTGCGTCCCGCACAACCACCGTGTCTGCCTGGGGCGCCGTTGCGGCGTCTTGCTGGGCCATGGGCTGGGCTCCGTCGACGCCTTTGGACCCGTCCGCTGGCGTCGCGTAGGCGACGCCGTTGGTGGCGATGAGGGAGCCGCCGCTTAGGGGGCTTGCTAGGGGAGGGATAGGGACGCCGGCATCGAGGTAGTACCAGTTGTAGGGATTGTCGGCAGCCGCGCCGCGACAGAGTTCGTCGACGACGCGTCGCCCCGCCTTGTCGGCGCACACCTCCACGGCGCTCGGCGGCGCAGGCGGCGGCGATGGGGCGCAGGCCTGGGCCGGGAGTGCGGCCGCCGCCAGCGCGGCGAACTTCAACGTTGAACGGGCGTTCACCGCGGCCTCACTGAAAAGCTGGCGGGAGCCTATCAAACAAGCGTGTCTCGCAGATTAATGGCCCGTCAGGGTAGGACGCGAGGCCCTGGACGTAGCACCCGCCGCCACAGGCCCAGGGGCTTTCGACGGTCAACAGGCCCGCGGCGCGCTGAACCCGTCGCCAGGGTGCGGTGATCGTAAGCCGCCGCAAGGATCCAGCGTTTGCGTCGACCATCGACGTCTCCTCCGCCTCGCGACGGACCTCCAGAACGCCGGGCTGGTCATGAGGGGCGCGCCTTAGGGCAAAGCGGTCTCGAGTACTCCGGTTTCCAAAGTAAAGGGCTCAAAGGCGGCGATCCGGCGTCGCCGCCTTACCGTATTGCGTCCTGAGCGCCCGTCGGGGCGGCTTGTGCGCCCCGGGTTGGCGGTCTTGAGGTCCCCATGGCGAGTACCGCCACCCCCTTCATGGCCCTTACGACGGCGCCCAGGGCGATGCAGGCCAAAGCAAGGTTTAAGGCCGGGGCGAGGGGGAAGGGCGGCCCGTTCTCCAGGAGCGTCCGCCCATCCCTGACAAATTGTGCCGCCGTCGCCACGCGCACC
>Ga0209208_10007969_pt1 | contig 14218 bp, 8 predicted proteins | sample S1TSphfallax_3_FD_187694 | JGI IMG/M metagenome (GOLD analysis project Ga0209208, IMG submission 187694) | Host-associated microbial communities from peat moss isolated from Minnesota, USA - S1T2_Fd - Sphagnum fallax MG (SPAdes) (version 2) | ecosystem: Host-associated > Plants > Peat moss >...
AGAAATTAAAAGGAAAAAAAAAAAAACAGTAGATTTCTACATGGTTTCAATAGGGTAGCCTAAACATAAAACGATGTTTCGATTGTTTTTAATTTTCATATATCATTTATAGCCAAATATGAATAAATCTTCCTATGCCCCCTTTACATTATGGTGATGGATCATGACCACGGAAATGTTGAAAGTCTTCAAAAACACATACAAAGGCCATCCCTTGGAAATTGAATTTGAACTATGAAAAATATGACTAATCATAGTTTTTTGAGCTCATGATCTAACAAACTTGTTGCCTAGCCCACCTCTCAAATAGGTAGTAAGCTTGACAACAGATGAAACATTATCCATAGTGCATTTAATGTTAATTTTTCATCCATTTACATTACCATGGACCCTTGGTCCTTCAACCTTGTGTAAAGTATGTATTCATATGAAAAACAAGCTTGATCCTACATGTGATTTTAATACCCGCCCAACATTGGTTCATACCCTATCCTAGCACAGAAGAGCTTGACCAAATGACATAGCAAGGCAAGTGGTGTGAGATGTACTATGGACTTATGTGGAAACCACATACAAAGTCTCATGACAATAGAGTACCAAAACTGGAGGTACTGGGCCTCAGTTTTGTCAAAACTGGGAATGAAAACAAAAGTCAGAATGTAAAAAAAGGGGTGGGGAGGGGGGGCGATCAAAACTTGTTTTCTCATCAAAATTGGTCCTCTCAGGAGTTTCACCCCCAGTTTTGGATTTGTCTTGGATGTGCCTTCATCACTGGCTCATATTCTTCGTCAAATCAAGTCATGTCAAATTAAAATCCTGCCAATGTTGTGAATTCATAGCTAGTTTCATTGAACCATACCTAGTTTCATACCTAGTTTCATTCACTTTAGGACTACATGCAAATTGGGGATGAAACAGGGATCATTCAGATTAGGGGCCCAAAGACAGGGTCACTTCAAGGATAAGCTGAACCACTCTATAGGATCACAAAGATCTAGTAAAGTTAAACTGGGTTCGGCTTATCCAGCAAAGTGTACTCTACAAGATCACCCAATTTAACAAGTTTATTAAAATCGGTTTTGAAATCCCATGCTGGGTTTTCCCTTTAAATGGTCCTTTTTAAGGGGGAGCAAGAGGGGATGAGGATCTAAACAGTAGTCCAAAGTGGGGCCCAACTTGGCACTACTTTTTTTTAAATTGTATTACCTAATTTGATTTTCATTATATCAATACGTGACAAACCACGTAAGTTCAAGGTTCATTACACAACATAGATACATTCCAATTAACTAATAATTCCATTACGATGGAAGAAATATTATATCAACTCACATGTTACACTTTACACCTTCAATTTCACGATGCTTTTGTAACACATTTTTTCTCACACCAATTTAAAGTTACAATTAACAACAATTGTGAAGCAATAATTCACGGCATCAAGTACACCCTATACCTTCACCTTGATTGGGTTGTTTTTTAATTGAACGTGACAAATGCCTTCAATTTGATGTCAAGAAAGGTCATATCTCAAAAACTTCGTGCAACAAGTGGGGACATCACACAACTCATCCTCTTTATTCATGCATTTTATGCATTTGAATCTCCCCTATTTTACAATCATCACAATTATAAAGCCATATCACAATCATCCTATCTATTATGGGAACTTGTCAAGGTGATCTTTTGAAGGGGCATTATTCGCTTTAACCCATTTTAAAATCTTACTTTTTACAACTAATCATTTCCCTTCTTATCTATTTCCATCCATTATAAATGACATTTACATCATAGGTCCCCTTTCAATTGTATCATTTGCATATGAACATTTTAAAACCGAATTCCATGTTATAGGTTTTTTTATGCAACCTCTGAAATACATAACATGGTCACCCTTTATCATGCCACCAAACTTCAACACCCCATTTCAATTTATCACCCCATTAGAAGGAAATAAAATCTTGGGGGTTATGTTGGACATTTTAACTTTCATATCATCCTTCATCAAAGATGCCCTATTAAAAGATGTTTGACATGTGAACCTTCTCCCTAAAATAGATGATGTTCAAATAACCTTTGGAATTGTAATTCATTGTTTTGTGCAACACCCATCATATTTTTTATGATGCACACTTCCATTTTCCACCTTCACAAAATCCTTTTTTTTTTAATTCCTTTTTCCTTCAAGTGTTTGTATGCCTTTTGGGTTTTAGATCCTTTAATAACCCATAAAGACCTCTAACTCGTAAATGAGCTTTTCTCCCAATAATTTTCAATGGTGTCAAGCTCATATCAAAAGCCACCATTGCCCCAACACCCTATTTAAGGAATTGGGCCCTTGTCATTTCAGTTATAGTTATTACTTGTTTATGGTTGATCAATGTCCTTTGCTTCTTGAAGCCTTAACATGAATCAATAGCAACACCTCAAAACGACATGTGATCTTTTACCCCCTTAACCCATGCTTGTCATCTTCCATATGAACAACTCATCAAATAACAAATGGTTCAACTTCAAAATTCCATTTCAAAACACATGCACCATCATACCCTTTCTAGCATGCTCTTTAATGGGATATTTGAAACCCATCATGCCTAAATTTTATCATGTTTTGGCCCAAGGGCGAACGCTTGGCTTATAGCTCGATTAGTCTTCTTAACCTTTTGATTATCTTCCCCAATTTTTTTCACAACATTTCATATCTAACTTGGACTACCCCATCCCTCAATTGCAAGTGTCCCTTGATGTTATGCACACATCCCATCGACCTTATGGGGATACCTTTTACGTTGCCCTCATGGCAACGAACGCACTAGAACCCGTGATCTAGTTCATGACACCTTTGCCAACATTGCATGAGATGTTGGCTTCCACATGGGACGAAAACAATTAAAAGGGGCTTTTTCAACCACATTCAACTCATCTTGTTAACAAATCAACGTTGTGCTCACTAAAGATGGCATTCTCACCCTAGCCAAAATTGTGTTGTCAACTTAATGTGAGTAAATTTACTTCTCAATCTTATGCAACGCAAAAATTTGTCACCTTTGATGAAGTTGAAGTCAAGGAAAGGAGCTATCACAACTAACACCCCATTATTCATAACAATTAAAATATTTGGTTGTTTATACAAACATGTTAATGTGTTTTTACACAATTATGTCAATGCCATTTGGAGCTTGAAAGGGCTAGAGGGCCCTCATCTTTCTATCTTGGTCACTTTTTTTCTTCAAAAAGTTTCAATCACATTACAAAGAATGCAAACATCCTCCATTTTAAGTCAAATGGTAACAATAGGCTTAACTACTTTTCAACTTCCACCCCTTTAGGACACACCTCCCATCACCATGACCAACCTATTACAAGCCATTGGTTTTTGACATGGAAAAATATGGCCAACCTACTACAAGCATTCAATTCTAGACATGTAGATATTTTGACATTTACTTTGAGCCAACTTGATGTCTTGTAATTTTTCCTTTTTCCTTTTTCTTACCCTTTTGTATAACATTTTCCTAATCTACAATGTGTTTTTAAAAATAAAGCTTTGCATGGATTTTACTAATGAAGCCACACAATTGATGTGTACCTAGTATTTTGAATCCGGACAAAACAAATGTGGAATTGATTGATGTGAGTTTCAAATAAACCATATCTTGCAAAAGATTTGGACATGTCAATTTAATGTACAATTTGGCTCAATTTAAAATTCAAATGCAATTAGACCAAACCAATGGATGAATATGAAGACCTATTTACACTTGAGATCATGTGTGGGGGGCCAAAGAACCTATTGGTACCTCACTTTTTGGATGAGACCAATAGAAAACCCATGGGCCATGGCTCATAGTATAAACCCAAATTTGGACCGAAGGATGAACCACATGCATTTTTATAATAAGTGTTTTTTGGGTTTTTTTCTTTTTTTTTGGAGATGTGGGTGCTTTAACTTTGTAGTGATTTTCTATTTCTTCTATTTCTCTCTTTCATTCTAGGTTTCCTTTTTAGTTTTCTTCATTTTCATTCAATTGTTTTTTTTCCTTTTTTGCATTTTGAAAAACACATTCAAACATCATGGATGAAATAAAGAAGCGAATATTGATTAAAATGGCTATGTATTGGGCTTTTTATATGTTGATTCAACAAGTGTTGAACATTCAAGCCTTGGTTTTAGGTTTTGAAACAGAGAGGTCTACATTGTTGTAGTCATGTGTGATTTCATGTGGAGGAAAAAATGAACTATTTGAGCTTTTGAAAGGTAATGTGGATTTACATATTGGTTTTTGCTTGGTTCTTACATAGAAAACATGTTTAAACAAAGGACTAGGGCTTTTCATGGTACATTTCGATACCTTTGTGAAAAAATGGGTTCACATGTGAAAAAACAACACCTATGAGAAATCTAATTTCAATGGAAGATAAGGTTGCAATGTCCTTGATGTGTTTAGGAAATGGGAATGGTTTACAACTAATGGGTGATTTTTTTGAAATAACTAAAGGTACTATTTCATTTCAATGATTGTGAAAGAGCTTTTGGGGGAGGGGGAGGGGGGGGCACATCTCTTGGAAAAAAAACATAAATTAAATAAAGGGGGAAAAAAAATTCTTATGTTAAAAGGGGTTTTTTTTAATGGGGTGACATATGCAAATTTTATTGGTCATCATAAACACACCTAAGCTCCAAAACTTTTCAAATTCATTGAGCTCTTAGCCCTTTTCTCTTAGAGTTTCATGACCTAAAACATGTTTATTGCACACGTGTTCTTAAATGTGATGCGATGCGATGGTAACAATGATCCAAGTTTTAAGAAACAAGGTCATATAATTATGCAAGGTATTTACTATTAATTATAGTTGTAAACAAGTTCAAGACTTTTAGCTTGCTTACAAAACATAATTATTTGCTTATTAAAAAAGGTCACGTGACCACCTTCTTATAAATAAAATAGAAAATCAATTAGTTGTACGATATTTTCAACCAAGGTTCAAAGATTGTCACCAACAAAAATGCACAATGCTTTAAGGTATTTAAAATATATCTAACATATTTTTAAATGTGCCTAAAACATAATGAAAATATGGCATTATTTCATAGCAAACTTTAAAATACCATTTTATCTCATGAATTTCCTAAAATATATAAATAGTGACTTCCCCAAACTATAACTTCAACATTATTCTTGAAAGTTTCTTAACATTCTTCATGCGCAAATGTGGTGAAGGGATGTGAAGGTAGGTTAATAGGTTAGTAAATAGGTTCATAGGTAGATAAACAAACAAATAAGGTTTTATTATATAGATAAATCATTAAATTATGTGGAATTTACTTTCATAGGATTTAATCAAGTCCAGATAATTGAATTTCATTTATGTATAACTTGAAATAGTTAATTAAATAATTCGTGAACCCAAACTTTAATCTTTAATCAAAAGGTTTTCAAGGTAAGGCCCATAATGTGTATTATTTTTTTATTAAATTTATTCATCTTTCTCCCCTTAGGTTGTAATATTATTATTTTTATTATTTATTTTTATTAACCCATTTTGCTATTACATTTTCAACGTTCACCACCCATCTTCATTAAATTGTTTAATCAATCCATGGATGTAAATGAATTTAAATTAGCTCTTTTAAAAACAAGCTTCATAAAAAGGTAACCTTGTTTAACATAGTTGTATCAAATTCTTGAAAAAATAAAATTCAATGAGATCAAAAAACCTTAGTGGATAAACCCATCTTCCTTCCCAATACAATTTACTTGCCTTCCTTAATAAGTAAAAAATTCCAATGATGATGTTTTTCATTGGAATTGGTTTATGCAAGAGCAATACCAAATTTCACATTCTTAAATCTAAAAGCTCTAATACCAATTCATAAGACATGTTGACAAAACCAAACGGAATGAATAAAAACATTGATTTACCTTGAGTTCATCATGCAACCTTAGGAGCATACCAGTTGCTATTACCTTGTTGATCCACCCTTGAGTTCATAATTAGGAGGTGAACATCTTACATGGAAATATGTTACTTTTTTTGGTATCCCATCCATAAGCACATGCACAAAGTCATCATCCATGTGGATGTTAACTTCATGACAAGTGGGGTAAACATCACTTGTTATCAAATAATTAACCAATCTTAATCAAAGTATTGGGATAATTTCAAATTTTATTAATGCATGTAACACATATTTTTAAAGTAATAATAACTTGGTAAAATTATTACATTGTCGTTGCCAAATGGTGCTTGCTACAACCAACATTTTCAAGGGTCGGTAATCTAGATTTGCTCTCGTGAAGCCCTACACAACAATGTTTTCACCTAATTTCATGCCCCCGCTTTTGGTTTGGATGGGGCTATTGATTTAGGGGTTCATGTATACAAGAAGATTGCATGGAATTTAATTTATGAAATCATTAACTTTTTTTTGTTGGATTTTTTCGTAAAAATTTCCATGCATATTGCAACTGGAAATTGGGAAAAAACCTTTTGTGTTCAACATAAATTTGGTGATGACCATAGTTCAAGGGTAGATAACCCTAACATTTAAAACATTTGAAGTTAAAATTTATGAACACATGGACAAGATAGGAATGTGTCCATGGCAAAAGGAAGTTTGGTAAACTCATTGCATTAGAAAGCAACCTTGGATTTAATTTGAAAACACCATTAGCATACAAGGATTAAATGTTGTGTTTAAGTTGTCTTGATGAAATTTCATGTGTAATATATTATGAAAATATATGAAGCAATTTGGAATGAATCTAATCAATATAGAGTACTCAAAAGCCCATAAAAATAACACTATAACTAGTGTTTGGATCATTTTTCCAATTTTTGAATGGCTTGAATGAAATGCATTAAAAATGATGTAATCATGAACAATAATTATTGATATATTTTTTCTTTTCATGAATTTCTTTTTCCACAATAAAAATTATGAATTTCTAATTCATCCCCTTTTATAAAAATCCCAATATATATGTCCCATCATTATGGCAAGTAGACCCATTGCCTTTAAATAGTCACCTCAAGTGGAAGGAATGGCCCCTTTTTATTTTGCTTACACCCCATAATTATAGAGGATTATGAGGTAATGGTGCCATTTTAGGTCATGAAATCTTTGGGCTACCATGTGGATACATTATACCTAAATTGATAATGCAGGTAATAGCTAATAAATTTTATATCACATGTCTATGTATGACTTTGTAGCTACAAACACATATAGAAAAAAACTTGGCCAAGATTTTGTTCTCATAAAATCTTGCAATTCAAGATCAAAGTTGAATTATATTATGCCATTAAACATCTTAAGATAATGTGCCCATGTCACTATGTGGCATTGAACGGAGAAGGCATTAGATATTGTTAAATTGACTTTGTTGAAGCACAAAAATTTGTGTTTTCCATTTGTTATGGCTCACAAGTTTTGGTAACAAGTCATGTTTAAAAGTTGACACTTTCCATTTTGAAGCTTTTATTTGATCGATAAGTTTGAAGTGTGCAAAGATGTTGAGGTGGTGGGTTACATGACCACCATGAACCACCAACATGAGTTTTCATTTCTTATAATAAATTTTCATTTGAAACTCATCCACTTGACATTATCCAAAACAATATCTTGGGACAAGGAATTTAAATATAACCAACATTGGAAAAAAATTGATGGTTTTTGGCGTCCAATTGCAAGGACTTTATTCCCATCACTAAATGTTTCATAGATAGGAACATGGTTTCAAAAGCTAGATGGCCTACCTAACCTAAATTAATTGTTAATTTAATGATTTTATTAAGACCCACCTTGTAAAAAATCAAACAACATTAAATACTTTCAATGTTTAATACTACAACATGACACATGAATGCATTTTGAGTTAAATAGTCCAAAGTAATGCATATAGGGGAAAAAAAAACATGTATACATGTGGATTTAATGGATGTAATTATCTCCATGCATTTAACAAAGCATATGTATTAGTGTGATTTCTACTGTTGGTTCAAATGTGAACTTGTTACTCAACTAATTTTTCCTTCAAAACCATTTTTTGTAATTTAATTAAATATCCAGTGACAAAGATTACTTAGAATTCAATCTCTTGCACCTTGAGTTTTAAAATTACATAATCACGATCGTAAAATCCATTCATCAAGAGATTTGTTTCCAATAATACTAAAAACATGCCCCAATTTTCTTAGCATTTTTTGGGATTTTATTTTATTTTATTTTCAATGAGATAATTTTAAAATATTCAATACCTCTGCAATATAGATCCAACATGATGAACCACCTTTGTGCATGACTAGGTATTCATGGAGTGCTTTCCAATGGTACCAAGAGAAAGTTTGGGGTAGCCATAATTTGGGGAATTTCAACATGAATAACAAACACAACAACTAAACAACCTTTCTTAATAGATACACTAGTGCAACCTATTTTGTTGCCCCAAGTGTGATTTTTATTTATTTATGGTTTTAATTTGTTTTGAATTTCCAATGAAAAAGATTACACAAAATTCAACATCGTTACATCTAAGGTTTAAAAATAATGAAATTTCCTCCATAAAATCCTATTTGTAGAGCTTTTCAAAATACCTAAAGTAGATCTTGATTTCCTTCAAAAAAAAATAGTTTTGATTTTTAATGAATTTTCAATGGAATTTTTTTGGATATTGAATATTTTTACATTGTAGGTTTAAACATTATGAAATCATTTTGGTGCACACTTATTCATTGAAGGCTTTTCGATGGCACTAAGATCATGGAGGGAGCTATTTTTCTTTGGGAGATCAAAACATGGCAAACAGACAACCTTTTTTAACATATAAATATCCTCCCCAAATTGATGTTATTTAAATGGTTGTTGACTTGAAGTGGTGCAAGAGTAGCCAATTTTGTAGGCAATGGAATGAATGCAAAACTTGTAATAAATTTTTTTGCCTCAGGTGCCCCATGTGAGCATATGGTACATTGTAATTTTATAGTAAGAATTAGGATAATAGTCATTTGATTAAATTATTTTTAACCCCTTATGTGGAGGTTGTAAAAATGTTTACATTCAAAATGATGGATTAATGAAGCATTCGAATTGCATTCACCATCTTGTCCAAAGGAACTGCACCAAAAAAATAAATTCCCAAATCAAAAACGTGTGTGCCACATTTTGCAAAGGTCTTGAATTTTCATAAATTCCAACATGTTTAAATGATACAATGGTTTAATAGTGTGCAAATTAATTTCAAAATTTGTAGACTATAATGACAAAAATCAACCATATTTGTATACAATAGGCTATCCATGTTTTTAAAGCCATTAATGATTTTTTTCGTAATTTTGGAATATGTACACCATAAACTCATCAATTAATCATACAAATCAAGTGAAATATTGTTGTAGATTGGAATTGATTAACAAAGCATACAAATTTGTTATAAGTTTGGTTTCACACATTGATGATTAATATTCCAATCACAAAAGTTTCTTGTTAATTTAAAACGTTATAAAAGAGAAAACATTCAATCACAATTGTTAAAAGGTATGTTAGTAGAAAGCAATATCCAAAATAGTGAAGGCATACATCGGTAATTGAACTACATGAACAAAGGTGATATAATCATGTCTAGGGTAATTCTTTTGTATGATGATGAATGATTGTCACTTATCAAAACTTGGTTTTCATTTATTCCCTTGAAGGAAATCCACAAAACCCATATATATATGTAAAATGTTGTCATAAATTTGGAACCCATAAAAGTTTATAATGTATTTGCTATGTAGTTTAGGTTCAATTTCTTTTACATTATCACCTCCATTTGTTTATATCCTTTTCATTTTTCAAAAAATGAAATGAAGTTCAAGTTTTGTTAATATAGTGGCCAAGAGGAAAAGTTTCCTTGTGCACTGTCTATGAATTGTGTAGCCTTTAAAAAAAATATCATTCTAAGGATTTAAAAATCCTTCAATAAAACTTATCACAATTTTTTTTTTTTTTGTTTTTTTTTTCCAATTAAGCACACCCCAAGTCTTGTGGTGACTAGATAGTGTATTGAGTTCAAAAGCCATAGCCTAATCAATGAACTCCACCCCAAGCTTGCACATAACCATGGGCAACTCTTTCTAGTTGAGTATATGCTTGCATTGATCGCATATACTCATTATAATGTGGGTTTTGTGTAGGTCCTTGTTCATAACGTTGTCGACGAGCTACATGTTGTGAACTAATGAATGTTTGCCTTTGATGAACTGCATGATGAACATTTTTAAATAGATTCATTTCATTGAATCTCAATCCAAGGTTTAAGTTGACTTCTTAAAAGTTCATAATTAAAGCTCCTTTAGATGTTAGTATCATCAACTTATAAAAAGTTGTGTAATGCACAACATGGATGTTGTTGTAGGAATGTGATAACAATCTCAATGGTCCATGAAGACCATAAGGCTTTTCATGGAATGAAAGACCTTAAAATAGAATGGTTTTCAACTCAAAGACTTATTTACTTGACCATCTTGAGTCAAGACAATTAAATTAGTATCATCTTCAACACTCATTCCTTTTTCTTAGAAGATGAAACAAACAAACCAATGCAAATAACACAAAAATGAAAGATAAATAAATTGATCTAACATAGAAGTGATCCCACCTTGGAAAATTACAAAACAACACACAATTGCCCAGGAAAGGCCTATAAATAATGAATTAGACAAGAATTGATAAGCACCAAAATGCTTGATAAAGCTTGCAAAATAGCAAAAAAAAATCCCATAAGCAATTAAAGATTTATCAATTTGCAAAAAAACCCTATTTATAATTCTTATTTTGCAAATGATGAAATTTGACAACTTTAGAGAGATGCTTTGAAAACATACAAATTGATCATACCAAAACCCATCAAACAAATTTCGACATATGAACATACTTATCTGTATTGAAAATCCTATTTGTAGTTCAATGAATTGTAAATCCATATAACTCTCAAACATAGTGCTTCACAATGGTATTCAATCAATGAGGATGAACCTATATTCTTTGGTATCATTTGTGAACCATGCTAGGTTACAAATGTTTTTTTCTATGAGAAAGTTGAGAACCAATGTTGTAATTCACAAATTTCACTAGTCTCCATTCCATGGGAAGGTTGGAAGAAAAATCCAACAAATCTTTATTATACTAGGGGTTTGAAGTTGGTGAGTTCACTTCATTACTACAAGGGATCTAAAGAGAAAAAGGGCCATCAATATGTACCCTCCTTGGATGATCAACTTCACATTTTTCAACTTCTTCAACTATGTGGCCTAAACATGAAAGGAACTAACTAGTAATTATAGAAGAAACATAGGTGGAAGATTACAAATCTCCACCTTGGAAGAAGCTTATGAAATAATTATATGTTAATCTATTGTTCCCCAAGTTTAATTTTCATATTATTTTTGTAAGTTCCATTTTGATCTTTTTCTTGTTTTATTTTTTGTAAGTTGAGTGCAATGTCCTTCCAACTACTCTCAGAAGTGAACTCCCTTTTAGGTTTTCTTTTAGTTGCCTCATCAACATGATCTTCCATTTCTACAATTGTGTCGGGTTCAACAACATTCTCCGTTTGCACCTTAATTGTGTTAGCTACAATTGGTATTCTCACTCGATTTACAATCTTTGGTGGAGGTGGGAAAATTTCAATATCAAAATCTTGAGGGAAGAGAACTATAGTACTCTTTCTCTTCACCTTCTCATCAACAAATTTGGCATGGAAAGGTGTAGTAGGATTTTGATTAAAGGCTGCAAATGGATGGCAATATAGGCTCTATGATTAGAAAATTTACCCATTTGTGCACAAATTGGTGAAGAAGAAAACACATTATTGTGATTGAAGAAGAAAGACTATGGATGATCATGCCATGGGCCTTGCAACCCAATTCCCAACCCTAGAATTTAAGTTTGCCTCCTTTCTCAAAAAGGCACTTTCTTATAAGCAAGATGAAGAAGACAACTTGGGACACCATTATCCCCCCCCCGCCCATAGGCTTTTGGAATGGATGGAAAGTTTCCCACAATTTGGTTGGCTAATGAATGATAAACTTGGGCAACCAATTTTACCCACCATGGGATTTTTGAAGGGATGGGAAGTGTGAAATGGTGGGATTGGGATTCCACAATTTGGATGACTAGTTGAATAATGAGGGTGATCAAGATCAATACTTGTTTTTCCTAATTTTTAGGAATTAGATGAAGCCCTTGAGATGGGAAGATTTTCTAAGATGTGAAGATTGAAGAACTTGTAGCCCTTGTGACACAACTATCCAAAGTCATGGATTCAATCGACACTAAAGATGAAAGCCCCAAGTTATTGCAATAGCCTAATTGCTCTCCTCTCTTCTTTTAAGTCCTCAATCTTCCAAACAATGTTTGGACAATCTTGGAAGATGGGCAATTTGGGATCATCAGCTACTTGTGTATTCGAGCTTCTCAAAATAATTACTGTGAAAAAAAGATTTCACAAATCACAACCAATAACTTAATCAACAAACCAACAACATGCTAATACAAATCATCAACTCTCTCAATGCATAATTTGCTTTTACACACTTGGGAAATTTTATATAAAAAATATATATAGACATGAATATAACTATGGTTTCCACTTTCATGCTAAACCCTAAACTTTTCCACAAAATTAGCAAAATTAGTCAAATTTAAGAAAACAAAAATTTCCCAATTCTTTTGTTGAAAAGGAATTTTTTTTTTGGAAAGGACATTATATATATAACTCTAAAAAATCCCTACATCTAGAACTGAAAAATAAAAATTTAATTTAAAAAAAAATGCATAAGTGGCTTCCAAACTAGGTTAGACCATTTGGTTTCATTTTGGAGAAAGGTGTGCAACTATACAAACATTTCATCTATTTTGCCCCCTATTTTTAAAATTGGGTCCGTGGTAAAATTTCTATTTGGTAAATTTGTTCTATGCATATTAATGGTGCATTCACACTTGATGTTAAGTAAGTGTTAAATGAAAATCTAGGTGGACATCCTAGGTGGCACCTAATGTTAAATGGGCAATAGTTTAATGTTAAAGTGAACCATAACTTAGCATAAAAATTTCACGATAAGTAAGTTTAAGTTTTTAAATGGCTAGCATAGTGTTAGGGTACTCAACACTAGAGTACCTAGCACAAAGTGTGAAACGCACCTTAAGAAGGTTATGTTAAATAGCAAACCATATAATAACTCTAAAATATGTCAAACTCTAGTCACATTTTGAGAGTTTGGAAGGTTTATGTTCAAAATTTCAAGTAAAAATTAGGGTTTAAGGCCTCTAAAAAGGGTTTAGGGTTTAGAGAGATTAGGGTGTAAACCCTAAACCCTAAACAAAACTCTCTATTCCTTATCATCCATGATGACCACAAACGAGATGACATTCGTGAACTTAACATGCAAAGCCCTAACCTCAAAACCCTAAACCCACCAAACTTTAGGAAGAAAAACTTGATTAGTGCATTGGACATAAATATTACAACCTAAGTCAATTATTTTGGCACACCCGATTTTGCAAAGAAAAAAAAAAACACATAAAATCTTTAAAACAAATGTGTATTGAAGATTATGTGAAGGGGATGATGGGAAACATAATATTTACCACCGCGTGAATTTTGTTGCCCAACGGGTCGTTGGCGAAGAGCGACCGAATACCTTCGCTCCGTCGGCTTATCCCGGAGCCGATAAAACCTCTTGCCCATGCTGAAGAGAGGCCCTTGCATGTTATTAGAGCGGACATTATAAGTTCCCGGACCGGGAGTATTAGGGCGAGATTGCCATAGATGTTGCCCCATTGAGTACGACGGAGCACTCGAGGGACGAAGCGGACTATAATGCCCCGGCCCGGGGCTATCCGAGATCCGGTCTCGGAATTTCGCCCCGAGAGAGTAAGAAGGTCCGCTTGCTTCACTGCGTAGATCGTAAGTTCCGGGTCCGGGGATCCCATGATCATGATCCGGGCTCCATGGATACCCCATCGTGTACGCAGGGTTGGTTTTATGCGTTTGTTTGATACTTGCATAATACGTTCCGGGCCCCGGAACATCAAGTCCGGCAGGTCGCTGGAATTTATCGGCCATAGTAAATTTTGGACCACTACTTTCATCTTTCCTAACGTTATATGTGCCCGGCCCGGGTCGATCATAATCAAACCAGATGTTTGTCCGTTCACCGAACGTGTGGAGTG
>Ga0209208_10007971_pt1 | contig 14215 bp, 8 predicted proteins | sample S1TSphfallax_3_FD_187694 | JGI IMG/M metagenome (GOLD analysis project Ga0209208, IMG submission 187694) | Host-associated microbial communities from peat moss isolated from Minnesota, USA - S1T2_Fd - Sphagnum fallax MG (SPAdes) (version 2) | ecosystem: Host-associated > Plants > Peat moss >...
AAAACCTTCATTTGAACAATTGTTCTAGCTTACAAGAATTACCTACATCTATTGGCCAATTACATGCACTCCAAAACCTTCATTTGAACAATTGTTCGAGCTTACAAGAATTACCTACATCTATTGGTCAATTGAATGCACTTGAAAAGCTTGATTTGGGGGGGTGTTCGAGCTTGCAAGAATTACCTACATCTATTGGCCAATTACATGCACTCCAAAACCTTCATTTGAACAATTGTTCTAGCGTACAAGAATTACCTACATCTATTGGCCAATTACATGCACTCCAAAACCTTCATTTGAACAATTGTTCTAGCTTACAAGAATTACCTACATCTATTGGCCAATTACATGCACTCCAAAACCTTCATTTGAACAATTGTTCGAGCTTACAAGAATTACCTACATCTATTGGCCAATTGAATGCACTGGAAAACCTTGATTGGGGAGGGTGTTCGAGCTTACAAGAATTACCTACATCTATTGGCCAATTGAATGCACTCCAAAACCTTGATTTGGGGGGGTGTTTGAACTTGCCAGAATTACCTACATCTATTAGCGAATTGAATGCACTGGATGGGCTTCGTTTATTAGGGTGTTCGAATTTGTGAAAATTACCTATGTATATTGGTCAATTGAATGCATTCCAAAGCTTCATTTCTGAACATGTTTGAAGGTGTAATAATTACCTACATCTATCAAGGTGAATTTAATGCATTCTAAAAGCTTCATTTGTTGAATGAATGCAACTTATAGTTTATAGGATTTAAAGCAAAAATAGAATTATATATAATGTTGAGAGGAATAACATGTAATATTTCAATAATTTTGAATTATTTTACAAATTATATAGAATTGATTTGGGTTTCAAAATTAAACAATATAATAAATACAATGAATATTCAATAGACTTATAATTGTGCCTCTATGTTGTAATGTACACAAATAATTTTATAAAGTTTTTTTTAAAACCTTTATTTGACAACATTTAAAAAAAAATTAGATCTATTTTATAAATCCAACTTATTGTTGTCAAATGAATAAGAATACATCTAGCCCAAGCACTTTTAAAAAATAACATTTTATAACCTAAAAAAATCATTATCATCAACATTATCATAACATAATGTATAAATGAATAAATTTTTTAAATCATATGATGTGAACTCCATGATTTCAAAAACATTTGAAAGTATTAATGACAAAGATTGTTCTTTATGGTTGTTTTTTTATATGTGTAAAATTTCAAGGACAAATTTTCATTAAAATTAATACTTTGTAATATTTTTATTATGATTATAGTGGTGTTTAAATGATGCACCCCCAAGCTCCTTAATGGAATAAACTTCGAGTCCAAAGGTGAAACAACGGGAGGAGAAGGAGTTGGGGCACACTCCCTGGCTCGCAACACTTCGAGGGTAGAAGGGCGTGGTGGAGCTCCGAGATGGGATTAGGAAGATTGATAAGCAATTCAATTACTCACTTAGACTTGCACAAACCAAACAACAAGTTGGTTAGTGCATAGTTGGAGCATTTTTGGTGCACAAACGTGCCATGGGCAAACATGAATTCACAAGACTCACCACAACCCGAACTTGAAGGAAGCCACCACCTTCCCCCTTATAGTATGCTTTGTGCCTGGCCATGGGACTAGCACCCAAATGTCATTTTGTTTTGGGACTCCCAAGTGGGAGTTTCAAATTCCCAGAGTTGGGACTCCTGTGACTTTGGAGGCCCATAACTTTGTGGATAGACCTCCAATTGAAATGATGTTCAAATAAAAGTTGTAGCCCTCATTGAGAGCTTTGCAATGGTATGTTGCAAGCCACCTGCACACAAAGAAATCGAGGCAATTCTCGACTTTTAATGGTCAAGAATCAAATTGCCAATTTGACTCCCGACCCTTCTTTTGGCCATAATTTGTGTTAGAAGTGTCCAAATGGGTCATGCGAGCCCATTTTAGACATCTACGTTCCAAGATCTTTTCAATGATATAATAAACCCCATAATCCAATGGGTTTTGACCCCTACAATCGCTTTTTAAAAATTTGGTAATCCATCAGAAGCTCACTTGGGAGTGTGGGGGTTCATTCTCCCACACTCTCCCACACTTTCGAAAGCATGAATGTGACTCCCGACCTTCACAATTGGCCTGCACCTTCGCAAGCCCTTGCCTTGGTTGCGAGCCCAAGGCTAGGGTTACGACACAGATGATCTTTCTCAAATTATAATTGAAAAATTATATGAGAATAATTTCCAAATGTGAAAATTTAGGAAAACTAGGAAAATTTTGTATTGGTTTTTTGTGAATGTATTCGATTCGATGATTGTGTATGTTAAAGATGCAAAATCATTTAAGGAAGCTTGGGATATATTGGTGAAGATGTACAACACCAATAATACATAAGCTTGCAAAATGCAATTTAAAAAAAAATTTGCATAATTAAAAAAAAACAAAATGAACATTAATAATTATTCTACAAATGTGAAAAACCTTGAATTTTTATTTGCATTTATAGGAGCCTTTGTAAATGATGAAAATCTAATGGATATGACCTTGAATGCTCTTAGAAAATATTATAATTAGTTTATAATTTTAATTCCAATTCGAAAAACAAAACCCAATTTCCAAGAATTGATAACCCTACATATAAATGAAGATATGAAAATTATAAGCATTTCATCTAGTCGAGGATCAAAAGAAAGTGCCTTCTACTCAAATATTAATAAAGGTAGAGGTGGTAGAACCTCATTTTGAAGTTGACACATAAATTTGCATGGTGGAGATCATTAACATGAAGGTCAACCTCATGGAAGTGGATGAGGAAACTTTAGAGGAAGGGGGAGTCATGGAGACCATGGTGGAAGTCATTGAAATCAACAATCAAACTATTATTATTGTGAAAAACTTGGGCACATGGCAAATAATTATTATCAAAGGGAGCATGATGCACAAAATGGAAAGTTGCAATAAGGGAATTATGCATCAACCAACAACCAAAGTGATGAACAATTATTTGTGATTTAGCACATGGCAAATCCAATTATAGGAAATGTATCAAATAACAATGTTTGGTATGTGGATTTTGGAACTTCAAACCACACGACTAATCATGGAGAGTGGTTTAAAAACACAAAAGATTTGAAAACATTGGGGTTTTATGGAAACTAGTGATGGCACTACACATCCCATCACACAAATTGGCAAAGTGCCATTGTCCATGCAAGATGGGTAAACAAAATACCTAAAAGATGTACTTCATGTTCCAACCATAATACAAAATTTAGTCTCGATAGGGTAGATGGTGGAACAAAGTTTACAGGTGACATTCAACCTTAATAGTTGCTTTGTGGAAGACATGAAAAACAAGGCAAATTGATTGCAAAAGGGAAAAAGAATGGATGGATGTTCACCTTGGATGTGAACATGCCTAAGGTGAATTCAATGTTATTCACACATGGAAAAGGAGTTGGAAACATTAGAATTTGGCACGAGCAAGTTGGCCATGTTAATTTCTAACATCTTAAATTGATGGAAAAACAAAATCTTGTTGCAAGTCTTCCCAAATTTGGGACATAAAAGGTGATGCCAAATTTTTTTAAGCATGCCAATTAAGGAAGCAAGTCAGGCATCCATTCCCAACTCAAACAACTCATGTAAGTTCCAAACCTTTGGAAATGATCCATTCATATGTGTGGACTACAAATACGAAATCCATTGGAGGATGCAAGTATTACGTGAATTTCATTCATGATCACATAAAAAAGGTGTGGGTATATTTCATGAAACACAAAGGTGAAATGTTTCAACACTTTTTGAGTTTCAAAGTAATGAGTAAAAATGTTGTGTTTGATGAGATGGTTAATTGGTACTCACCAATGAAGATAAAAAAATATGGAAAGGCTAAAAATGGTGATGTTTCATAAAATGTGGAATAAGAATCAAAATTAATTAATGGACCACAAGAGTCTTCAATTAATGGGTCTAATAGCACTCCATGGAAAGGAAGATTAAAATCTTCAAACATCATCTAAAATTTTTCATGTAGATGGTGAATCGAATGATTCAAAGAAGAATGTGGATGAAAAAATCAAAAGTCTTTTTAGTTGTCACTCTTGGATTTCAAATGGCCAAAAGAGCTTTGAAAACACATGATAATAACAATGGAGTACAAAAATCCACATGAATCAAGTACCATGAACAAAAATTCACATATGATGGTTTTATAGTTCATTATTACATATACATGGTGAAAGTTATACATGAGGTTGAACCCACTTGTTTTGAACATGTGGTTGGAAACCTTAAATGGGACGATGCCATGGATGAGGAGATGGAAACATTGGATATGAATGCTACTTGGGAGTTGGTAGCTTTACCAAAGGACAAAAAAATAATTAGGTGCAAATGGGTGTACAAAATCAAGCACAATGTAGATGGATGTGTGAATAGATACAAAGCAAAATTGCTTGCCAAAGGTTATGCCCAAATTTATGGCATAAATTATGAGGAGACCTATAATCTAATTACAAAAATGATGATCATAAGAACAATCATTGTTATGGCAATAACAAAAGGATGGTCTTTACATTAAATGGATGTAAAAAATGTTTTTCTTCATGGAAATTTGCGGGAAGAAATGTACATGGAACAACCACCAAGTTATGTGGACCAAACACATCTTAATTTGGTTTATAGGTTGAGAAATAATTTATTTGCCTTGAAGCAAACACTTAGAGCTTATTCAAACAAGATAAGTCAGTATCTTGTCACAAGTGGATTTTAAACACGTAATGCAAATTTTTCATTTTTTGTGAAAAAGACATATCATGGGATTCTAATCATAATCATCAATGTTGATGACCTAATTGTCACAATAGATAATGATGCAAAGATCTATGATTTGAAGAAGTTTTTGAAACAAAAGTTTGAAATGAAAGATTTGGGAGAATTGTGTTACTTTTACATTTAGGTAATCTAGTCCCCTAAAAGGATATGGTTACTACAAAGGTAGTATGCCTTGAATAAATTGTCTTAAGTATGGGATGATAGATTGCAAACCCATTTCAATTCCCTTGGAGCAAAATGTGAAATTAAGTGCAAATGAAGGTGACATTGTGGAGGATACCACTATGTACATATGCATAGTGGGGAATTTGATTTACATGACCATCACAAGGCTATATTTGAGTTATGCAATTGGAGTGGTGAGTCAATTCATGCAAACACCATGAAAGTCACATTTGGATGTAGTGAGGTGTTATTAAAATACATAAAACACATTTTATAATGTGGAATTTTTTATGAAGCCAATAGCTAGTTATAAGTATATGGATACATTAATGTTGATTGGATTGGCAATGTTTCAAATAAGTAATCAACTAATGGTTTCATGTTTTTTTTGGAAATGGTGTTGTTAGTTGAAGTAATAAGAAACAACCAAATGTTACATTATCAAGTACCAAGGCATAATGGAAAGGCACAACAATTGTTGCATGTGAAACAATTTGGTTACAAAAACTATTTTCAGATTTGGGACAATAAATGGATGCTCTTATTATTGTTTATTGTGATAACATCAATAACATACTAGTTAACAACCTAGTTTATCATGCTAAAACAAACACATTGAGGTGCAATATCACTTTGTTAGAAGAAAAAAAAATTATAGCATGAAAAATTAACCTTATTTATGCAAGCACTAAGGATTAGGTTACTAACATTTTCACAAAGGCTTTAAGTATAGACAAGCTAAGGAAGTTTAGAAAAATGTTTTGTGTACTATAAATGGACTTGAACTTAAGGGGGGAGTGTTGAGAATTCAAGCTCGACTAATCAGGTTTTCATTAATTAATAGAATAGGAAAATAACTAGTTTAATTTCACAAGGTTGAACTACTTTCTTTACTTAAATTAGTTTGGTTATTTTTGGTTTGGTCTCTTAATTAAATACCTTGGTGTTGATGGTTTGGCTATGTTTTCTTCATTGCACAAGTTTGTATTCTTGATGTAACAAAAACCTTGAGGAGTCTTGATGTTATGTTCAATGTTTTGAACATCATGTTTTGGTTTCCTTTCAATAAAAATTCATGTTTGAACTTGACTAGATCTCTTATTTGTTACCAAAAAATTCACAAATAATGTCATCAATTTTGAGTTTTTGTTTCACATTGTTTCACAATCTTAACCATAGAACCTACTGTTTGTAACATAAGGATGGTTTCCTAACAATTTATGAACCAAGATATCGTCAACAATGTGATAACGACCATTGCCAACCACCTATTGTCTCCCTTGCAAAGAGGTCGTAGGAATTTAGTATAAAGAACTTGAGCCCAAGTTATTAGAATCATATGAGACATCCTTAAATATATGTAAAGACTTGGTTGAAAAGCAAACATAATGCACATGTTTAAAAACAAAGATCATCCCTAAATTATTTGACCATGATGATGAAGTCCAAACATCCAATAACATGAATTGTTGCCATATTACAAGAGGCACATGATTAGTAGTGAAAGAACTGAAAGGGATATTAAATAGCAAGAATATAATCACACAAGGAAATTTTTTGAAGGGTTTAAAGGAAGAGGAAGAGGAACCCCAAAAATATATTCCAAATAAGGAGCGAGACGAATATGAAATTGGACAAAACACAACAATGATGAAAACCACACACAAGAAAATCAAGGAGTGTACTAGCAAGCGTTAGAATTCTAAAACTTATGAAAATGCTTATAGCCAAAGATAAAGTTCGTTGATGAATTTGGTGCAAAGAACAAAATTTTGGAACGAAATGATCACTTTGAAACCTATATCAATGAGGACCCAACCTACAATTTTTAAAGGCTTGACTTCATTATGTCAATTAGATAAATGTAGTGCATGCTTGGAAATAAACGAAAAAATGAGGGAAAATGGAGAGAATTGTCAAAAAAAAAAATTATGTTTGATTCGACAAAGATTAACACCCATAATAACAGGGATGTGCTTATGAAAAGACAAATGAACCATGAAAGGAATTAATAAACACCAAAAAACTCAGACAGACCGCTAATGGTAGGACATCAAAAGAAGAGGATTATCATATTAGAGATGGTAGTCAAGTTAACATGAACATGATTGATTATTTGTACAATGTGCAAAATACAAAAAAAACGCTACAAAAGGAAAAGGTGGAAGAGGGCACAACATGATAGCGTAACAGGCTGAGCAAATAGGTGGAGGATAGTAGTTACATCCAAGGTCACGAGTAGAGCATTGGAACATGGCAATAAGTGTCAAATCAATGATAAGATGTGTGGTCCATATTCTCCCTTAGTCAAATCATGTGAAATATTTTAAAGATGATATTTTAATCAAAACAACAAATGCCATGGGCAATAATTATAAAACATAATCATAATAGGTTGCTAAAATGATCTAATTAGTGTTTGTAATAGTATAAGCCATTAAACATCAAGAACTATGGGAAATATTTTCCACAAAACAAACTACATTTTCTTGAGGAAACAATATTCCCAACCATAATCATATCTTAGCAAAAATCAATAGAATAACAAACACCTTCAATGCACCATATTATTTTTTCTAATGTTTTTGTATAGCTTCCAATAATTCATCAATATTTATGTGAATGTTAAATTTAGTTCAAAATAATATAAATTTCATCAAAAGGAAAATACATTATTTAATTTGTTTTGTCATATCCATGTTGATGGAGAGGAAAAAAAATGAGATAGTTATAATAGAAAGGTAGCAATTAGAAAAGGTGGGAGATATTTATTATGAAATGGAAGTTGTTATTAAAAAAGAACTAAAATACATGGGCTTGAAAATGTGGAAAATTTTATAAAAAATGTCATGGCCAAATGGTCCATGGACAACCATATGAATGACACCAAATATGCCAAATCCAATTATTCATCGTTTTAAATACATGCCTCACAAAGCCAATCACACACCCCTAAATATGTGTATAACCAAAAAAAATTAGCAATGATATTCATTTGTGATTAACATGGTTTACGAAATATTAATTACAACGAATATTATGTTCAATTAAATATCTTACCCATATGATTTGTTGGATGGAAATACAGACAAATATGTGAAAACTTATGGATTTGCTATCTAGAAAACATGAGGAATATCATGAAACAATCCAAAAACAAAAACATATGCATGGTTATTATGTGGATTACAGTCATTAATATATAGATAATTTAACCTAGCTAGTGCAACCCTTGGAAAAATCAAAAATTTAAAAACAACCCATTGAGGTATCATTTTGAATGATTATGACCCTTCCAGATATATGGTGACAATGGAATAAATCTCTTGAAATTTGGTATGCATGATTGGTGGTGGATTTTATTTGTAATGAAGAGGTTAAATTAACAAATAAATATGACTACCATAGGAAAAACCTTTTAACAAAGCCACAAATGACTAATAGACTCTAAACATGATGGCCTCATCTTGTCAAAAAGACTAAAAAATGGATAGAACCAATATTGGGAGGCCAATTATCAACCCTTGGCCCAATGTTTCTATATGTATTAACATCTTGACATGAATTTTGTGGAAATCATATTTTCACCTTCCAAGTGTACAAAAATTAAAATTAAAATGTTTATTCAACATCATTTTCTATTACGCATAGGTGCAACAATCCGATGTTAGTAGCAGCATTCATTATCATGAAGGACAAATATAGTTATAGTTAGTTTTAAGATATATGATACAATGAGATGGCTATGGGCAAGGTCAATGAAATCCACTATGTTAAAGAGAGAGATATTGAAAGAACATGTTAAAAAATGAATTATGCCACAAAATTCATGAAATTCACCAACAAAACATCAAAAATTTAAGAATTAACAAGATTAAATTCCCTTTCAAAAGTGACTTTTTACATGGTGACTAAGCAAATACAAATATTTGAAATAGGAATAAATATGAAAATAATAGTTGCAAATTAAATATATTTTAAAAATGTGATTAAGAAAATGAATATCTAATTTTGAATATTTATAATTATGATCTATAACCATTAATAAAACCTTGGTTCCCTTAACTTATTTTCCAATCAATATATGTTTATTTGTATATTTATAAAAATGTGTGTTTGAGTTTATAAAAAAGATAACATATCATGTCATGTTTTCCAATAGATGTTGAAGTTTCTAGAAAGGGAATGACTATTATCTTTAGTCGATTGTTATGGTTAATAATAGAGAGTCAAGAGATTTAAATACAAGAAGAGGGTGTTGGTGAAAAGAACTCAAGAACTCCAAGATCAAGAAGATGGAAACATAGTTTCCAATGGACAAACCCAAAGCAATGGAAGAAAAATATCAAAATGTTGGCGAAGAAAAAGTTGTAGCTAACAAAAGATACGTGACACAACTTCTTCTTCAAGTGAGGTGCTCAGGTTGAAAAGGCAAGAACTTATTTTGATGTGTGTATTGAACATTAGCTAGTTTAGAATACAAAGTTTGTTTGTTTTTAGCAAAAAAACCCATTGATCGTTTGTAATAGATGCACATTAGAAGTGCTATTAGTGCTCATAACAAGTTGACTGGATATGAGTTATATCCTTTCAGCCCTACAACATGTATGAGTGAAAAGATGTTTCTTGTGTGAAAAGGGGACACAACTATGCTTGAAATCACGCTTCCAAGCTTGGTTTCTTGAAAAAGGTGTGTTAGGAACCCTAATTTCTTGCATGAGATTCTCCCATGTAAATCTTTTGTATTCTTGTTCTTGCATGAGGTCAAGGACACACAAACAACACAACAACTTCAGGTGAGCTTCCAAGTTTTTCCAATTTCATATTTTTAAGTTTTTTCTCTTTCAAACTTTTTGTTTTATGTTTGTTTGCTTTGAGTTTTTGTAAAGTTTCATTTTTGGTAGCTTTTTAGGTTTTTTGGGAGCTTGGCCAAAGCAAAAAATGCCATCGGCCTTTCTTGGATTTTCTGAGTTCCATGCTTGAGCACTCTAAGAGAAGCAAACGCAAAAAATATTGCATTCGACCTCCAACTTTTAGCACCAAAAGTTAGAGGCCAAGCAAAAAACATTTTTGCTCGTCCTTTCTTAAAACTTTTGAGCTTCATGCTTGAAAGCTCCATGAGAGGCCAAAGAAAAGTTTATTTTGCTTGGCCTCTAATTTTCAATGCCAAAAGTTGGAGCCTGAGCAAAAACAATTGCCTCAACCCCTCCTGGAACTCTTGAGAATTGAACTCTTGGAGCTCCCAAGCATGGAGCTTGGGAGCATGAAGAAAAGCCAAGGCCAAAAAAAATTTCATTTGGCCTTTTTGGAGCTTTTGATAATGAAGCTTGAGAGTTCCAAGAGAGGCCAATTGAAAATCTTTTTGCTCACCCTATAAGTGGAGCAAAAACAATTGCGCTTGGTCTTCAACTTTTGGTGCCAAAAGTTGGAAGCTAAGTGAATTTTTTTGCTTCAACTTCCCATGTTTTGTAAGATGAAAGAAATTTTAGCCTTGGCCTCTAATGTTTAGTGCTGAAAGTTGGGGCCAAGAGTAAAATTTTGTGTTGGCCTTTTTTTGAGCCCCCGAACATGAAGCTCTAAAGTTCCAAGAGAGGTTGAACTTTGATTTTTTTGCACTTGACACCGAAAGTTGGAGGCCAAACACAAAAAATTGTTCAACCTCCAATTTTCAATGCCAAAAGTTGTAGGGTGGACACAAAAACATTGTTCGGCCTCTTTTGGAACTCTCAAGCTTAAAGCTTTGAAGGTCTAAACATATTTTCAAATGTTCAATGCAAGTTTTGGCTCTTATTTAACCTTATAGTTTATTTATTTATTTTATAAGACTTTGTCCAAACATGGAGTCCATCCAAAAAGGTATTTTTCACTCCTTTTTCACATTCTCTTTTCAATTTATGCATCTTATTTTTTGTCTCATTTTATTTTGTCTTACAAGTTTTTCCATCTTAAGAAGGTGCTGAATTTATTGAACAAGAATTGCTACAAGAGATTTCTAGAAAGGTATTTTCATTATTTTCAACTCTTCATGATATTATTGTTTTGTATTTTTTTTGTATTCTTCAAGTTGATTTTGTGCCCACTTGTGCTTAGGTACAGAGCTTTGACTCACAACCAAGCAAAGATATGGATGTCCATGAATCTCAATATGTGTTGGAAACCACCTTTACATTGGTACATTCTATCCAATGTTTCTTTTGAAATAATATTTATATCTTGTTCCTTTCTAAATTGTTCTCATGAATTATTTCCAATTAAACCCAATTCCATCATGATCTTGTCTACTCATGAGACATGCCTAACTTTTGGGCCTTCTATGCAATTAGAATCGATCAATACGATTGAAGACAAGGGTGTCTTCTAGGTCTAAATGGAGCACAAGTTCAAGATAGTTGAAGTGTTGGAGAAGCATAAGATTCATCCCAAAGCTGAGGCTCATATGAATATACCATTTTGCCGCATAATATCCATGTTAATTGTGTAGTCAACCCTTAAAAATCAACGTGTTCAAGATGGAACATGCATTCCAAATGGGCTTTGAAAAGGTGACAAAATGTTTTACATCATTCCCACAAACTAGAAGGGGGAGGAGGAATTTGTTACATATCAAATTTACGAATGGGACATTTATTGGAAGGTTGTGAATGCATCATTTGAGGAAGCACTCAACTTGGATGTAAATTTGCAAAGGTTCATACTTAACACTATAGATTTCAAAGTTCCAATCCTATATTACTTTCAATTTGCATTCTTTCAATTCCTTCTTTTGTACACTTGCATTGAAATTGAAGTTTTCTTTCAATTTTGCTTCAACCCCCCAAGTCTATCAAATTTGATCATGTCAAGCCAAGTTTGGTGCATGACTTATTCCGGATCCAAAACATCAAGTAACTCCATTGGTCCAATTCAAGGATGTCATCTTTCCTAATGTCTATAAAAGATGTGAAAACAAATCCCAAAAGATGTGGTACTCTTTGACATAAGAGATTTTTTTTGACTATATGTACAAGGATCGATTCTCGCCCAATTTTTCCATTTGAATTTGTCAATTATTTAGTTTAAAACATGTGAGTTACAAAAACATTTCTTCTTGGTGCAATGTGAAGGTGTTTGCACAATACAATAACCTTATATGGACATCATAATGATAGTTTTTTTGGTATTATTTAATAACAAAAAAATCATTAAAATAATAATAATAAGACCCACTTGTTTAAATCTATCATAATCAACCTTCCCAAAATGAAAAAATCAAATCAAAATCATGGACAACCTAAGTAATGAACTTTTGAATTTTGCCCACACTTTTTGTCACACCTGCAAAACTCACGGATATGGACTTTTATTTTATAATGCGTTAATCTTATGTGGTTGAAACTTTGGGACATTAAATAATTATGTTTTAAAAACTAAAGATCCATTGAATGAATGGAGTGTGATTTTAATTTATTATGTTATGGACTTTTTAAAATCCCAAAAAATATAATTATTTAAAAAGTCTTTAAAAACATTTCAAAATTTTATTTAAAAAAATCTTTTATGATAATTTTGATATGTCTTATAACATCATGATTTGAAATTGGAAATGGAAAAAATGTTACTTTCAATATCATCTACATATTCATATTTTAAGCCAATTTTCAACTACACTAGAAAAGGATTTTGAAAAGGGACTCCAATCCACTGAAATTGTGACACCTTAATGTGCTTTCACCCATGAGCTTTTGACTATGGTGGAAATTGTTGTAAAGTTTTATTATGAAGAAGTTTCAGATGAGAAATTCAAGTCAACATCCAAACTCTAGGCATTAATGGACAAGGTGATGGACCAAGTCTGAAAGGATCATACATGTCCACCTTCATAAAACATTTGTTAGTATGTGACCCAACTTTTGGTTTGAAGTTCCTAAAACAGATTCAAGATCGCTATGATATGAATTTGGACCCAAAAATGTTTACTGAAAAGCCACATATGTTAACTTTCGCACATGTCACAAATGAACAGAAGGTATTGTGACTGAAACTATGGAACCAATTTAGTGTGTTGAAGGAAGCAAGGAAATTTCAAAAACATGAATTTTCAGATGGAACTTTTGATAAGTGGCTTTACAAGGTGATTTTCTGGTCCTAGGTAAATGATTACCAATTCAAGCCTTTGAACTTATTGTCTTTGAAGTGATTATAAACTTACATTCAACATATTGAAATTGGAAGTGGAGGCGCAAAAAATATTTATTGCCATTGTCACAAATTTTTTTATTCAACTTTTGGAGTTTGAAAATCTCTGTTCATTATTAGATTACATTAAGGACTGGGGACCTTCTTTCCGGGAAACTTGTTTCTTTAGGGAGTTCAAGTCCAAGGATGGGATTTGGACGAATAAGTTGTGGGAGTAACAAATATATGGTGTCGTGACCTTAGCCTTGGGCTTGTGACCAAAACAAAAATTTGAAAGGTGCAAACTAAGAGTGCAGCCCAGGAATCACATTCACCTAGGAGTGTAGGAGAATGTGAGGGAATGAGCCCACACACTCGTAAATGGGCTCCCATTTTGGGAGTTGGAGTCTCAATGGATTCCCAAATTTTCAAAGAGCAATTTCAAGGGTCAAATTTCATTGGATTGAAGAGTTATTTATACTATTGGAAATCTCTAGAAACTTAGATGTTTAAAATGGTCTTGTATGACCCATTTGAATACTTAAAACACAAATTATGGCCAAAAGAAAGGTCGGGAGTCAAAATGTCAATTTGATTTTTGACCATGAAAAGTCGAAAATTGCTTTAATTTATTTACGTGCAGGTGGCATGTCACATATTAATGGAAAGCTTTTGACAAGGATATAATTTTCTTAAAAACCTCACCTTAATTGGAGGTTTGCACAAAAAATTATGGGCATTCAAAGTCGCATGAATGTTAATTTCAAGAATTTTGGGACTCTCAACTTGGGAGTTGTGGGATAAAATGACATTTAGGTGTAACCTTATGGTTAATCATATAAAATACTATAAAAGGGAACCCACCAAGTCCAGGTCGTGGTGAATCTGATGAGTCCGTGTATGCTCATGGTTCGTCCATGACCAAAAGTGTTCCAATTATGCACTAACCAACTTATTATTTGGTTTGTGAAGGTTCATGTGAATAGTTGACCCACTTGTCACTTATTCTAATCCCCATCCCAAAGCTTTAGCATGCCCTTAACCTCC
>Ga0209208_10007972_pt1 | contig 14213 bp, 16 predicted proteins | sample S1TSphfallax_3_FD_187694 | JGI IMG/M metagenome (GOLD analysis project Ga0209208, IMG submission 187694) | Host-associated microbial communities from peat moss isolated from Minnesota, USA - S1T2_Fd - Sphagnum fallax MG (SPAdes) (version 2) | ecosystem: Host-associated > Plants > Peat moss >...
TTGGTTTAATTAATTAAATTTGAGCTAAGATAAAATAAAATTGATTAAACTAACCTAAACTTTGATATCCAATACGTGGCAATGTATAATGCTTAAAAACTTCTGCCCCAATATCTGATCCGTAAGAGAAATATGTAACTGCATCTAAGAAATATGTAGCTTTTTGCTGGTGAAACAAGTGAGCTCTATTATGGTTTCTGTTAGGGTCTCATTGCACTTTGGTTACACCTCACTGCCAACTAAGTCAGATTTACTCTTTTCATGGTGTTGTGGCAAATGGGTTTAAGGTGCCAAGTGCAAATTAGATGGCAAATTGGGGGAACCCCTTAAGGTATGATAGGCGCATATGTAATATAACCCCAGAATGATTCAACAAGAGTTATGGGCTATCATGAAATTCCTGATTAATGCCCAGTAGGTACTAATCAGGAATTTCATCAATATATACAGGTAATGTCTATATCAATTTGGGTTTTCTTTTCTTTTCAAGTGTTTCCAAGTCCTTAAATTGACAAGGCAAGAAGCATTGCATTCCACTGGTCTAGAGCAAATCTGGTTTGGAAGTTTTTCAAGCCTTAAGGTATGCTCTTCAGAACATGAGGATATCCAGTTTTGCAACCCACTAGCATAATTGCCACATGAACGAGGTCAACATAAGCGGATGCTCGTGCATGAAACAACATTGAATGGATGTTCAAATGCATCGCCATAGCTCCTATAAGCATAGTGGTTAGTGTTGTGCAGACTAGGAGGCCAATTCACAACGCGCACCTAATATGGTCAAACAAAAATATAACTCCGGTTATGGAATTACAAAATTTCTTGCAGACAACTTCCTGTACCTATAGGGTACCTCTGCGATGGTTTAGAACATATTCCACCTTGGTTCAAACCTATACATATGATCTTTTTTTTTTAACTTTTTCAAGCAGCCCGGCACTGCGCGTAAATAGCCTATACATATGATCGGAGCATTACAATCATAAGGTCGCAGGCTCAAGGCTGTTTGACCACAAAAAAACCTGGTGCAATGCCAGGTTCTTTGTGCGGAATGCCAAGTTGTTTTTTTTTACTTTTTTTCCACTTTTTGTAAAAACTATTTCTCTGTTGTGTAATTTTTCTTTTTATTCTGTATGGTTGTTTTATAAATTTTGGGGGTTTAAGTTTTCAAATAAAATGTAGTTTCTTCGCCTTCTTTTTCTTCTTGCAATTTTTGTTATTTATCTCATTTTTTTATGTTTTTTTTTCTTTTACAACCTTTTTTTGGGTATTTGTAACTTTTGACAACCTTATTTTTATTTTTTTATATTGTTGGGTTTTCTTTTTCTTTTATTTTGGTTTTTCAAATATGTAACTGGATCGATAGTACTTGTAAGATTTTGTACATGTAGCTACCATAGTTCTTCTGAACTATGCTTTAATTTGTGACTGCACATAACCACGTCCCTTGGTTTGATTTGTCGTTCGCACAGGAACCAACAAACATTTTGATTGCGACACAAACCGCATTCAAAGATCAACCTGGATTGCAAGATCTTTTGCACAGCTCCTACGTCCTATTCCTTCTGCCCAACATAAAACATGCCATGTTTATGAACAAATCTTGGCAACATTTATGTTGATATCTCTGGAAATAATCCAATGACCAAAAACGTTGGATGCAAGATTTACAACATGGTGGAGATAATGTTGTAGTCAAAATGGATGATCTCACACAAAGCATTTTCTACCATCCGCAGTTGAAAGAAAATGTGCAAAAGATTTTTTGCTTATCCTTCACAATTCCAAGATCTCATGTCAAACGAAATAAATAAGCTCTGAAAATCCTATGATCTCAAATGTATCATTAACCACATCCCTTGGTTTGATTTGTCATTCGCACGAGAGGCAACAACCATTTCGATTGCGACACAAACCGCATTCAAAAATCAACCTGGATTACAAGATCTTTTGCACTGCTCCTCGTCCTATTCCTTCTGCCCAACATAGAGCATGCCATGTTTATGAACAAATCTTGGCAAGATTTATGTTGATATTTCTGGAAATAATCCAACGATTAAAAATGTTAGATGCAAGATTTACATTGTAGTGGGGATAACGTTGTAATCAAAATGGATGATCTCACGCAAAGCATTTTCTACCAATTGTAGTTGAAAGAAAATGTGTAAAAGATTTTTTGTTTGTACTTCACAATTCTAAGATATCATGTCAAACAAAGTAAATAAGCTCTAAAAATCCTATGATCTCAAATGTATCGTTACAAGTGGGCCAAGATTTCTTGCCTTAATTAAAACAGCCCTCACGGTAACTTAATGCAATATAAAACATTGCATAAGGTGGTCGACTCATTGAATCATTCATGCAAAGGTTATTTTGGCAGGGTGTTGGTATACTTGAATCACATAGCCCTCATTCCCTTTGTGCACAATTCTCAAGCTCGTGTGTCTGGAAAGGTGCGTAATTAATTTTTTGTTATCGTCAATCTTTTTGATGGCAATGCGTTGATCATCGATTGTTGTTGGTTTCTATCGGCGTTTATGATCTTGTAAGAGGCGTCAATTTTATGTCCATTTATTTCAAAATATTTTGAATCTCATAATCGTATTTTTTGCAGATGGGAAAATCTGAAGCTACAAACCTGATGGACATGCCCTCAGATGTTCGAGCTCACATCCTTAAAAGTTTAGGCTCCAGGGAATACAATGCATGGGAATATAACGAGAATGATCGCATTTTAATCGTTGACCTGCATAAGTTGCTTGTCCTTGTTAATTATGACGACGAAAAGCAAATGTCCGACATTCTCGCCCATGTTCACCTGGGGGTGGTTGACTATGTTGTCATCCATACATACTTGGAATCCTCCACAAGAGATCGCTATAGCGAACGTTCCATGACATTGTATCACCCCATCAACGTCGAATGGTTCCCCAAACTTGATAGTTTGGTCCGTAATCCACCTCCGAATGTGTTCGTGATTGTTAAAATGCATGGTGACAACGAATAGATTTGTCATCGTAATGGTAATTGTTCATTTTTGTCGGCATTGTGAGAAAAATGCTTATGATAGTTTTGTAGTTAATCTTTTTACGAAGGATTAAGTGCCATGCAGATACTTGATGTAAAAGTAATGAAAGCTCCAAAAATGCTAATTGTTCATTATTGTAAGCATTATGAAAAAAATACTTGTAATGGCTTTGCAGTTAGTTTTTTGCCTCTATTTTATAGACATTAAGTGTAATTATTTAGTGGAAATACTTGATGCAAAAGTAGTCAAAGTTCAAAATACATGCCTTCTTTGTTGAAAAACATGGCAGTACACAACAAATTTTTACTTCTCCTTTATTTCTTTTTCTTTTAAATTTAAATGAATTCAATTATAACATTGATGTGTAATTGTTGTTTTGGGAGTTGACCAATTTAGTGAAGGTGTTGTAATGTGGTTGATCTGTAATGAACCTGTTGTTGTCAAAGGTCCTAGAATATAAATTAGAATATAATGTGTCAACCAAGAACAATATGTTAAGCACTTCAGGTACTTGACAATTATTCGAGTTGTTCTAAATCGAATTGTCACAATAATCATGTATTATCAACACAAAAATATTATTTCATGCATTTCAGGTGCATGGTTATTATTTTTGTTACGAAAGGTACCTACTTAAATAAGCAGTTCTTGTGCTCATGTGAAAAATAATAATGTCTAATGTTTCAATTATTATTTATGTTGAAACATTGACAAAATTGTGATCATCACCAAAAAACATCATGCATAATTGTCAAACAAGAATAATATGTCAAACACTTCAGGTGCTTGATAATTATTCATGTTGAATCTTTTTGAAATACCACAAAACTAATGTACATCTTAAACAAAAATATTATTTCATGCACTTCAAGTGCATGGTTATTATTTTTGTTTAAAAAGGTAAGTACCTAAATAAGCAATTTTAGTGTTCATGTGAAAAATAATAATGTCTAATGTCTTAATTATCATTTATGTTGAAACATTGACAAAATCATGATGTTCTAAAAAACACTATGCATAATCGGATAATGAATAATGTGTCAAACAAGAACAATATGTCAAACACTTCAGGTACTTGACAATTATTCAGGTTGTTCTAAATCGAATTGTCACAATAACCATGTATTATCGAAACAAAAATATTAATTCATGCACTTCAGGTGCATGATTATTATTTTTGTTTAGAAAGGTACCTACCTAAATAAGCAATTCTAGTGCTCATGTGAAAAATAATAATGTCTAATGTCTCGATTATTATTTATGTTAAAACATTGACAAAATTATGATCCTCACCAAAAAACATTATGCATAATTGTCAAACAAGAATAATATGTCAAGCACTTCAGGTACTTGATAATTATTCATGTCGAATCATTTTGAAATATCACAAAACTCATGTACATCTTAAACAAAAATATTATTTCATGCACTTCAGGTGCATGATTATTATTTTTGTTTAAAAGTTACCTACCCCAGGAAATAACTTTGGTGCCCACGTGGAAAACATACATGTTCACTCAAGGCGATGATTTCTTAGAAAAAAAGAAAAAAACAACATTTCAAACAAAAAATCAATAAGGATATTAATTTGATTCAACGATCATCTTTTCAAACTTTTCAAATGATTCAATACAAAAAAATTTGGAAAAACGCCATACCGTATTGATTCCCTCCTTGGTTTTTCATTGTACAATGAAGAACTTTATCTGCCCTGAACATGAAAATTGCTCCATTTCTTGTCTCAAATTTTACTTCAAATTTTGGCAAACAAAACATTACTTGACCATTTACTCCCATTCCATTCTCTGCATTTTGTGATTTAAACATTAGTGATTATCATTGAATGTAAAAAAATGATGAAATGAAATGAAATTCAAACCAACCAACATACCTTCATGTATCCATAATATGAAACATATATTGGCATCATCAACATCTACATGAATTTTCACTTCATAGTTTCTGGTGAGTGCAAATGATGTGAATGGTGACTGGTCCACAAGATAACCTTTTCCATCGTCAATATTCAATCTTTTCCTTTTACTATCCAAACCTTCCATTGCCCTTGGGAAATTATTCCACAAGTAACTATGGATTTTTCTTGCAAAATCTGATGATCTTTCTTCCACTTCTGGACATTTATGCATATATCTGCAAAAATCACCTTATGTAAGCATGTATGCATTAAAACTTGATTGAACATAAATCAATGCAAAAGTAAAATGATACATACCTGCCATATGCAAATTCTTTTTTTGTGTACACATTTTTTCTCCACCCAAACATGCTCATTTTAGAACTGTTCATATTGGGGCCTCGCTTACATTCATTCGCATTCAAATCCAACCAAGCTGCTTCCTTGCACAAATCTTTTAAGTCATTGCATGGAATGGCATCATACAATAACACTCCAGCAACAGAAAACATATTTTCAATCTCTATCAATATTGTTGAAGTTTACAAGTTTTGAAATTGTAATGCATGTAATTGAAGATCATAATGTTTCAAGTAATGATCTTTGGGCTTCTTCTCTCTAAACACATTTAAATACTCCAACCCAAGTGGAAGATAATTTTTCCATTCAGAAAAATTTTGATTTTTTTCATCACACTGGACCCTTGTAAATATAACATTTGCACATGTCAATCACCATCACAAGACTTTAATGCATGCACAAAACATTAGAAAACAAAAAAATGTTACTTACATGTATTTTGGAATAATGACTCTAATTGCTGAATTCGTTGCTTTGAACATGTTTGGGCCCAGTCACATGCATTATAATACTTTCAAAACAGGTTGGAACTGAAGTTTCACATGCTTTGCACACCATATAATGGTCGTTCTCGCCCCACTTTGTTATGGAAATAAATCAATATATTAGATATTAAACTTTTGAAAGAATAAAAAATGCAGTTTATAAATATGACTAATCAATTACCTATGCAAAAGCGCTTGAGTAGATGTGTAATTTCTTGTAACTTCACAAATCTTTGAAGCTTGTTGTTGTTGTGGTCTTCAATGCATTTTTTATTTGATGAAACACATTTTTCGCAATATGTGCAATAATAATTGTTCACACAGTTCGAAGCCACGTTTTCAACACTTTCATCATTCACATTTACTTTGAGTATTTTCTACTAATGTTTCTCAAAAAAAAAAAACAATGTGTAAGTACACATATCCAAATAATTGATGTAAAATTTTGCAAATGTCAATTTTATGTGCCACATTATCAATTTCATGTACTATTGTGTTCACATTCAATATATTACAATATTTGAATAAAACAAACTAACCTTTTGTGACTCAATTGATAGTAAGTTTTTTTTCCGTTGCGTGTGTTCTTGTTCATCTTGCTAACAAGGCATAAACATGCACATGAAAACCCACAAAGATCTATTAATAATTTTTTTAAAAAAATCTCATGTGTAATGTTTAACATAGCCTATATATACCAATACCATAAACTAAAATCCACATACATAATGAAATCTCAACATATAATTACATAGGGTTTATTAATATAGGAGGGGATTTAATTTTGTTTTAATTTCTCACAAATATGCAGATTTGCAAGTCCTTTGTTGATTGCATTATCTTTGTTCTCAATCAAATTCCCTTCCATTGTTCCCTGCCACAATATGCAATAAATTAAATGTAAGCCCAATCCTAAACCCTATTTCCTACAGGTAGTTTCTCCCACTTGTAACCTATGAAATTACAAACCTTTACATTACATATTTTAACAAATATTTAAATAGTAGCCAAATTTGAATGTTTGTTCAAAATTCAAACAAGTTAACACTAAGTGTGAGTACAAATCCAAACATTATGGAAAACATTAAAAAATTAAAAATTCCAATCATGTATGTTTTAATAAAATTTTAGTACATGTTTATGTTGAATGATAGAACTTGTCAACATTGTGGCATTTTCTTTTGCTTGCAAAATATAAATTACAAATTTATAAATAATTTATAAATAAATGGGATACAAGCTTTGACAAAAAATAAATCACATTAAAAAATGCACAAAAACAAACCTTTTGATAAGCTTGAACATGCAACATGTCACCAAGTTTGGCTTCAAGTTGTTTGGTTGACAACTTAAGGTGGCCCTTAATTTTGTCTTGATTTAAAATCATCACCTACACATTTATTTCAATCATAATCAATTTATTTGAAACTTTTCTAACTTCATGTATAAAAATAATCATCATAACCAATGACTTGCACTTTGAATTTGTAAAAAGCTCACCTTGATTTTTTCCCCATGAGCAAATAACGCTTCCATAGAAGTCACACGAACATGACTTATCTCACTGATATGTAATAGCCCAACATTGTCACCTATATCAATGAATGCTCCATATGATTTCACACATTTGACTATTCTTTCAAAAGTAGACCCAATAATATATTCATGGCCACTAGACATTGATTGGGTCTTCCTTTCTCGAACCTGTATGCAATTTATGCATGTTGCAACAACAATGGATACAAATCATGAACAACACATATTAAACGAATCTCGTTATCACATTCAACAAAACTAGCACTTGAAGTACAACAAAAAAAAAACAAACTATAGCCGAAAACACCTTGCTATTTTCTCTCTAACTAACTATGCTGAATATGAAGCAGGGCCATCCTTGAGCCACTGTTCTATTCTCTCTCATTTCTTTTGTGGAAACTACCACTGTGCCTGTATACAGGATGTCCACCAGTACACATACATTTCAACGATAGTGTGCCTTTGCTGAAATGAAAACCTACAACTACTTTGTTAGCAAAAATATTTTGATGAGCAAAACAAATAAAAACTCTTGTCTAAAGGAACAAGATTGCACAGAAACTACCTGATCATCATACTGTAGATAGAACCAGAAGATGACTGCCCTGGATGTCATGAAGAAAAGCTTTGGCTACGACAAGCATAAGAACTAGCACTTGAAGTACAACAAAAAAGAAACAAACTATAGCCGAAAACACCTTGCTATTTTCTCTCTAACTAATTGTAACTTGGATCAGCTTTGAGAATCAGCAATTGAAATAGTTGCAAAAGATCAAAAATCATAAGAGGATAGTTTTTTTCAAAAAAACAAAAAAACAGACTAAGAATAAAAGGAAAGGGCATATAACAAAGCAAAAAAGAAAGAACAAAATGAAAAGAAAGGGGAGGCATACCTTGGAAGTAATAATGTGGTTGTGGGTGTGCTATAATAGGGAGGTACTATTGTAGTAGCTGGTCAAGGAGCTGGCGTGCATGCATCACCAATACCTTGTTCTCAATCAGAAATGCAAGATTTGAGCTACAATGATCAGTCGGTTTGAAGCAATTAAGCACCAACTGGTATGGAAATGGCGATGGTGTCAGATACTCAAAGTTTGTGAGCTTGAGGTCCTCACCTACTAATGTTTTGTGGTTGTAGCTGAATGATAACCAAAAAGTCATGGCAGAGTGGAACTATGCTGAGAAATGAAGCAGTGCCATCCTTGAGCCGTTTTTTTCTGAAGATCGTCACTAAATCTCTTGATCATCACAAACCTCAGCTCTAATATAAGGTGTTGTGAAAAACTGAAAAAAAGCTTACATCAGTGTAGCTGCGAGTCGTGATCCACCAAAGACACTTGCTGGTGGTATCATAAACCCAGTGACAAACGAATGAAGAAACACCAGAGGGAGGAAGCTCGATATCCTTGCATAGAAAAGTGACCTTACACGGATTCAAGAGCAAGGCAGCCGATATCTGATCCTTGTGAAGTGAATAGAAAACCTCGTTTGGCAGCACCACCTCTAGTGGTGCCACACCCTTTTGGCAGCTTCTTCACATCAGCTAGTTGATTGAAGAGACAATTGACACAGTTTCAAAACTTATTGACAATGATCCTTTCCTTCCTTGACACTCACTTGGCAGAGTAGTATTCTGGTGAACGATGGTTTGCATTCTCCGCTTGAAAAGGTGCAGTCCCAATGGTGAGTGTTCAATCTCCCTCCTGCAGGAAGGAATACACATCAAACGACATCAGAAACAAAGAGAGAATTATTTTGTGTTTGTGGAAAATCAGAAACAAAAATCACTCGGCTCACAAAAAGGATTGCCACAAAGGACTAATGAGCAAGCAAGCAAGTTCAAGGACGATGAAATGCTGTCTGTCACAGTTCAAAGAAGGGAATTGTGACAGACGCATGGAAAAACAAAGACCTTGGGGCTTGAGAGTCCAAAACCTCAGACTTAACCAACTCACAGAGGTTCTTCTGCCAGACACAACACACGCGCGCACACACAAGCAAACAAATTGGGGACTCGAACAGAGGAGGAAGAGGAGGAGGAGGAGGAGCATCAGCAGCAGCAACAGATATTGAGATGGCTTCAAGGACCTGTGGCACTATAACCAATTGCATAGCCTTCAGCCAACAGTTGGTTGATGAGAAATAGGGCCCTGAAAGACATAGCTTGATGTGCCTTGTGCCACTCACGCTGCTTGTAGATGCAGGCTAGCAAGCAAGAAAGAAGCAGAAGAAATCCGACAGAAAGAGGGAAGAAAATAATACGATATCATCTGGTTGATCTTTTCAATATGGTGTACCCAACATCACATACCCAGACAGGGCTTTGGCTCAGGCTTATGTTTACGAAAGTAACATACATAGGTGCTTGGACAAGGCTTGATACTCAAAATGTGGATAGTAAGATAAACTGTGGTTATTGCCTTCACATGGGAGAGGGGTCAGCACTACAGTAATGGGATATGATATGCATGTTTTGCATTCATTGGGAACAGAAAAGGGGAAAACAATCCCATGTAGGAAGAGAGAAAGAGACACACACACACACCTCTTCCCCAGCTTCATAAATCCAGTGTTCAAGCTCAGCAAGCCCAGCTTTCACATACTCTCCATTGCTAAATGAACAGGACTCCCGCCGTAGCAACAGGCTGCCACCCACAAAAATGTGTAAACATTACAGTTCAAAAACATGTTCTCAGTATCCAAACCTTAGCCCAGAAACCTTGACCTCATCACAAAGGCATAACACAAACACTAAAACAACTGGACCAATAACATCAATACACATTTCTGCACATGACATGACATTCATAATCTTTTACAACTACCATAATTGAAAGAAAGGCAATGTCAGTTCCAGCCAAACCAAAAACAAACACGATGAGTTGAAAGGTCAACACTGTGGTCATACCTTGTACAAGTTACTCACAAAGTATCAAACCATCATGTTCCTAATACATGAATGGCATGGACTAGTTGCCATTACTCCTTACTGACTTCATCAGCTCTTGAGAGTGACTGTTCATAATTATATAATGAACTACTAAAACAATAACCCAAAAAATTTCTACAAAAACCTGCAACCTCAATTTCTGTTGCATTTTCGAAAGGGAAGAGACTGTCATGATGTCAGTGAGCACAAGGTATCGCTTACAAACAAGCCAAACAATATAATACTCATTCAAGCTGCAACATGAAGAAAAAGAATATAAACTCAAATCCAATGTCCACGAAAAAGGATGCACATCAGAAGGTAACCATTCCAAATCACAAGCAGATCATACTTAAAACTCTCAGAGGGAAAAAAATGCCAGTTATAAGATTCACAAAATTTTGAACGAATAACCTGTTGAAGAGCTAAACATTGATAAATGAGAATATTTGTGTGAAGAGTTTTTGCACAAGAAATGGTAGGACCTGGAAAATGAAGCATTCACAATCTCAAACCAAATGTTGTATCCATAGGAAAAAGATAAAAAGTATGATCAAGTTGCCACATCAGTGCTATTTTCTTTTACCGTAGATATTGTTCTTTGTCTGCACTATAGCCAAAATTGCCATAATTCTGATGTACAGATTGGTCCCTCATAACACCACAATCTAAACTAGGCAAAAGATAGACACTGAACCAAACAAACTTAAAAACAATACACTGTACTATTGCATAATAAACTGAGATCCAATCCCCCCACTATTTGTCCATTGCAGTAATTAGACAGTAAGGTAAGTGGCCCACAATTACACGATGTTCATGTTCAGACATTGAAATCCACCAAATCATGAATTTTTTAGTGCAATTTCTGAGAGGTATAATTCTAAAAGGGGTGCAAAACAAGATGAGTGCAAGTGATACACATACATGGTTGGCACGCATAGTAGTGAGAAGAGTACTGAGACTTGAGATGATACTATGCCAATGGCTGCTCAAGGTCTGTTGTGCACTCAAATTTGGAGCCCTTACTGAGGCTTTGCCTAAGCTTGCCCTTGAGGTTCTTGGGGCCTGCAAGAAAGCAAGTAGCAAAATAATGCATAGTGCAGGATTAAGAATCCCTTTAGATAACATTCTGAAGATTTCAAAGGCCAAAGACCTGATAAAAACTTTGTTTTCTATGCAAACCTCTGGTGTGATTCAGTACAAAATCTGAAGAGTAGCCATAGTCCTTCAAAAGACTAGTGAAGCTAAACAATTGAAATGTGAAGAACTATTATCCTAAATCAACACAGTCCACATCCATTTCTTCCCTACAAACTCATTACATGACAAAATGGAGTGAGACGTTGAGATCATGAACTGGGCACAAGCAGCAAACTCGGTGAAAATGACAAGGAAAAAAGGTTTCCGAAAACACAAATGCAGATGCTAGTGGTAATAAGTAACCTGCCGCGTGAGAAGCAGCCTGTCCGCGCAACATTGCATCTCATCTCGCGACAACATGAGAAAGCTTTCAGAGAGCCACGCATCTCTCTCACAGTCGTATCATCTTCCACTTTACTGAAACCTGATAGATCACGTCCCTTTTTGAATTTCATACAAAAGAAAAAAAAAGCAGGAAGCAGAGGTGTCTGGCTCCAAAACACATTTCCACATCAGCCACACCAAATGCCACACACAAAATACAGAAAAATAGAAATATGCCAAGAGGAACTTGACAAAGCATCAACACCTGCTTCTGCATCGAACAGACCCACCTGCAAGCTGAAAAAAAACGTGCAAGTGCAAGTCCATAGAAGAAGAAATCAGGCTTGAAAACAAGAAAGAAAAAAGAGAGTTCGGAAACGCGACCGAAAAGAGGAGAATTTTTACTTCTTGAAAATCACAAACAAAACCCCTACAACCAAGTAAACAGCAGCAGCCACCTAAAAACACACCTAAAAACGCGGTGCACCTTGTAGATCCAGAGTAAAACAAGAAAAAAAACAGAGACCATAGGAAGATAGAAAAATAAAATAAAAATAAACATAAACCTCAGAGTAGTTGTAACATGGCAGTCTATCTCCTTGTCTACAAAGAACACGCATTATCTACACGCAACTAAAACGAGAACAGAGCAACTACACGGAGCACGAGCCAAAAATATTACAAATAACAAGAAACAAAAGGAACTTTGCAAGGGGGGGTAAGAAATGAAGATGATGAGAAGCCTGACCTGCGCATCACTTGCAGCAACAGTCACACAACAATCATCATAAGCAAAAGATCACAAGGGTGTCAGATCGTCGACAACATCATGAGCAGCAATGTCAATAAGATCGCCAATGGGCGCGGCAGCTGCAGCGGGAAGAAAAGGAGGAGGATGAGGAGGAGCAATGGAAGAAAGGAAGAAAGAAGAGAACAAGGTTTAGGGGGGAGTCGTCAACTAGAGACATAGTTTGTTCGAAGGGAAGACGAAGAAGAAAGGTGCAATCCTGTAGGCAACAATGTAGATGATGGGTTGCATAGAGTGGGCCCAGGACACTGAACAGACAAAAGACTCCACCCACAAAACAGTCTTCCCCCAAAACACACACACGTCCTGCTCGACCTCGAGACTGGAGATCAGCTTGGCAGCGACTAACTAGTGCGCAGCATAATCCAGCTCCTGCACCTCTAGTCTCGTCTCTGTTGATCTCACCCTTGTTTTCTGTCCATCAATATTTCTCACTGTTGTGAAAGCTGGTACCAAGCTGCTAGTGTTGTTGTTGGCGAGCCGGTTGGGACCCAAAAACAGAATAACACAAAAGCATGAATGTGTCGTCACTATGTCTGTCCCTCCAGGCACTCGCTTCCTCTAAACTCTGTTGGACCTCATTGAAACCGGTGACATTGCGCTTCTTAGCAATGCACCTGCTACCTAATGAACCAGCTACAAAATTCTCACGCATGTTCTTTATCGCAATCTAGTTACGTATTGAGAATTGAGTACTTCGACAATCTAAAACCCGATCAGACTTGATAACCTAACGCATTAGTCCTCTCCGCAAACCAGCATGCTACAAAATCGGAAATTGATCACAGGGCGACACATTAATACGTAAAAAAAATGCGATCTCCTGCATCTCAAAAGATAAACGCCGCTCCTCCTTGTCCGCTTTCCCCCCTTCCTCCGACACACATGACGCACAGACGTATTCGAAAATAAACGAAAAGAAAAAACCAGACACAATTCTGCACATTCCTGAAAATCGCTCCCAGATCCAATACCTTCAAATCTCAAATCTCAGGATCGAAGCAGAAAACAAATTCTGAAAAGCTTCTCACACGCCAGATCCAAACAAAGTTGATGAGATGGACATAAGTGCGCATAGAAACAAAGCCACTACAGCCGGCTGATACTGATGACGATGACACCCCAACATACCTCGAGGCAAACACTCAGCGTAGTGTTGGTATTCCACGAGTTGCTGCTGCTGCCACCGCCGCACCGCTATTTTGCAACTCCTTTACAGCAGGAAAGCAAAAAAAATGAGCGGGAAAGATAGAGAGAGTCAAAAATGAATCAGAAAAAAGGGAAAGAGAAGAAGCACAAGAAACAGAGATGCTGAAAAAAAATACAAAGCGGAGGAAGCAGCTAGTTGATGGAATTACATTAGTGGTTGTTATACACGATGTTGCCGAATTTTGCTTTGCACGTTTGTGTGGGGAAAATGTGGGAAAAAATTATGTGGGGAAATTGTGGAAAACAATAACATGGGAAAAGTGTGGAAAAACTGTGAAAAAAATAGTGTGAAAAAAATGTGGAAAATCATGTTGTGAGAAAAGTGTGAAAAAAAAGTGGAAAACAATAACATGGGAAAACTGTGGAAATTTTGTGAAAAGAATAGTGTGGAAAAAATGTGTAAAAGAATACTGTGAATAAAGTGTGGAAAAAATGTGGAAAAGAATACTATGAGAAAAGTGTGAAAAATATGTGGA
>Ga0209208_10007973_pt1 | contig 14213 bp, 9 predicted proteins | sample S1TSphfallax_3_FD_187694 | JGI IMG/M metagenome (GOLD analysis project Ga0209208, IMG submission 187694) | Host-associated microbial communities from peat moss isolated from Minnesota, USA - S1T2_Fd - Sphagnum fallax MG (SPAdes) (version 2) | ecosystem: Host-associated > Plants > Peat moss >...
TTCATTTTTTTAAAACATATAATATATTTGTGTATTATCTAATACCTATGTTTTTGCCCCCCAAAACATTAATCCTATTTTTAATTACGTTATATCAATAATCACACACACACACATTACATTATATATATGTGTCAACCTTTTATTTTGTGTGAAATTTTGTGACAAATGTGAAAGCAAAATTATTTAGGTAGCATATTCCTTCTTTTTCGGGGGTGAGGAAAAATCAAAATGTGAAAAAATAAATTGAATTTTGTTTTGTCACATTTTGATTCCGATTTTTGTTTTGTATCATGTTTCTTAGTACCATTTTAGTGCTAAATCTCTCATGGGGATGCTCATTATTGATGCAACATCAAGAAATTAGATTTTAAAAATTGAAAAGAAAATAATAATAATAATAATAATAATCTTCTATCTCTTCTTTTCTTCTCCCCGAGCTTTGGAATGTACAAATAGCTTGAAGAAATAAATTGGTGGCAAGAAAAATCATATTTGTGAATCCTAATTTACCACCAAATATTATCAAACACCATGGGGCAGGGCATTGGAAATCTTTTATAAAATAATCCTAACCCTACATTGCCAGCATTTCAAGGAATTAAATTCAAGACCTTTCTCATATAAATAACAATCTAGACCGTTGAGACATCTCAATATCACGATTAACAAATAGGAAAATTAATGTACTTATCAATTTTGTCCAAATTATGAAATACTCACATTCAAGCTATTGGACCTTTTTTTTTTTCCAAAAAATAATAGTTTTGACAAAGATTTGCCAATTATTCAACATGGGTACAATATGACAAAGGTGAATTGTTGTGAGAGGATATCAACACTTGTTAATTAAGAAATAAATCTAGACTTAGAGAGGGTTTAGGGTTTCAATCACCCTAGAGAGCCAAATGAGCTCATGTCCTCCATCCATGGGCACAACACAATGGAATGTTGGGTCCTCGCAACATGATTCAAGGGCTTAATGGATGTCACCACTTGAAATGTGTGTCAATCCATCAAGTAGATGTTAGAAACAACAAATGTACCAAAATCACTCAATGGCGAAATGACTACAGTCATCCCAAAATTAAAGAACTACCACTTTCTAATAAGCAATGGAGTACCCATCACCTTAAATAGGTCGTTGTGTATATAATCTTAACCAAGCTAGTTAGTAAGGAAAATCCAACAACATTTCTTTTGCAAGATTCATCCAAAACGTATCAACTATGTTAAAAGAAGGCACATTATGGCACATTATAAACAATGTTTATTTACCATAAGAAGCAATACAATGGGCTATCGAAAGCAATCATGACTTGATGATCCTTCTAGTCGTAGATTTTGAAAGTGTGGATAAGAGAGTTGCAAGGAGCTTCATGTCCCCTTTGCTTAACAAGTTCAGTTTTTGAAAAACTATGGATCAAATGGATATGTATCTACGAAAATACTTAAGAAGCGGTATACTTAACAATATATTGAAGCAAGAATATATCATTTTGGTAGCGCATGTGGTGGGATATGTTTTATGCGCCTCAAAATATGGTTTAGGAGGATTGGACATTCATGAACAAAACATTTCTATCAAATCAATCATTCATTATTTGACATGGCTATTTAACTTGAAAACACCATCATCAATAATTGACATAGAAAAAAGTTAGCAATGTTGTAAGGCTTTATTAAGGTTTACCATGGAGGCAAAACTTCATTGGGAAACATTGGCAAGGAGGAGTTGCATGATGATGGCTTGCATTACATGAAAGAATCAACTTCAATGTTGAAAGATCATTAAACTCATGAGCAAAACCACACCTTTTATGTAGTAAATAATGCACTCCCTTGTGTTTGCATTCTAGATCCTCGTGAGCCTCTAGGGTGAGGCCAATAAGCCAAGTTTCATTTAAGATCAAAGGGAATGATGGAGTTCAAAACTGAATCCTATGTTGGGTTTGAGGATTATGCACAAATAGGGTTTGCAATTGCAGTGGGAAATAGGCAAGATTGGTCATGGTTGGATAATGAGCTTGAAAACGGACAAAATTGATTGTGGTTGAGTAATGAGCTTGAAAACTTGAGCTTTGAAGTTGAAAGATGAAGAGAATAAAATTTGAACTTTACAAGAACATAGTACACCCTAATTTTTAAGTTAAAAGTGAATAATGTCCATAACATTCATTAAAAAAAATTGCCTCAAATCTTAGTTTTATGGATTTGTCATTGTGGAGGACAATGCCTCATTGAATCATGGCAACAATTGTTCTACAAGCACATCTACTATAATCATGGGGAAGATTAGATGCATAAGTTATGTCGGGTAAGATCCTATTACAGAACTATCAATGAACAAAGGATTCACATGCAGAAGGTGACATGGGTGCACATGGTGACAATAGTTTCCTCCATTGTGTGAGACTTAAGTCCACAATAGAGAGACAAACTCTATTTCCAACAATTACAGAACAAATCACATAATACAGGAACCTGAAAGTTTGGATGGATTTACTGGAATCTGTGAAACTCTTAAGCTTTGTTCTAAAACCTATAATTTCAGAGGCTCTGAAAGCAGCAAAAAGCAATTTGGACCAGGCTCCTTATCCTTCTTGCCATCTCTTTCTCCTCTCCCCCTTCCCTCCAGCAAACACCATCTGGCATAATACAATCTGTTTCTCAGTATGATCGGCATGCTCAGTTTACATACCCTCTATTTCATTCCTTTTAAGATCAGAGCACAGAAAGAGTAAACCTCAGAACAGGTCGAGACAACAAGACTTTGCATAGGAAATTTCTTCGATTCCCAATTCCTGCCTTTTTGTTGGAAGGACTGATCATCTTCTGCAACTCATTAGGCACAACCTGACCTGCTTCAGTCAAAACTTTGATCAGCTCTTGAGCTCATGCCTGCAATGCAAAGACCACATTCACCTCCTTACTTGTGATTCTACATTCATTCTTTAACATTAAGCTGTCTACAACCAAGCCTTGTACAACTGGAATTCAGATGACCCACCTGATAAGCTAGAGTGAAAAAGTGTGCACAATGCCCTTCCTTGCAGTTCTGCCAGCATGATTTAATTGAGCAGCATAGTCTTTCGCAGTGTATCGGAAGCTAAAGTTGAAGCCATAATCCACATTTGGAAATGCAAGCCCCGCACAGCCACATCTGTTGCTACCTGTGACGCAAATATGAAAATGCAGGACTCTAGTGGGGAACACAAATGTACCATGAATACATTGAAGTCCAGTTACAACATACAAAACCTCCAACCAACTATGGTTGTCATGAAACCCATACCAAGACCAAGTATTGGTCATTTCTGAAAGAGTTCTCATTTGGTCTTCATTATTCCACCATGCACAGCTGCAGCTTTCCACCCTCTGCATCGCAGCCAACATGGAAGTAAAGGTGCAGAAAGTACCCAAAAAAACATAAATATGTACAGGTTTACAAGAGAAATGGTGGACGATAGATACACTAAGGAAACAAAAAAATAACCAAACAAGGACCAGTGATGAATGCTAGATGACAGCAAGTTGAGTTTTAACAAAAGAACTGGGTCACCAGATTCACTTGTACCGCTTTCAACCTTCATTTGTTCCAGGTTTGAAGTTGTACCTCTGTTGAAACAGACAAGGAGCCTCCTCTTTGTAGAGGACAAAGACCCTGGTACATAGTTTGTGAAATCAACTCTTATGTTAGTCACCCAATTTTCAATAGATGCAATAGAGAGGCATGCTTCGGGGATATGTCTGGTATAAGACAAGCACTAATGAGTAAAAGATCCATGTGCCTGCTTTCTGTACCCATAGCCTTGAATTAAACATTCTAAGAAACTTGATAGCAAGAATTAGAGATAATCACTTTTCACTTGTCTGGAATGTGCTACAGCAGTGTATAGAGTTGTGCATCTCCGACAGTCACCTGCCACACCAAAGATTTCGCAATCACCCATCCTTGCAAGCTGTAAAATTATGCATGACATTCCATCCACAATGAAAAGAATGTGATGATTGCTTGCCACCAGCAGGATGATCGACAAGATATTTTGCAAGAGGATTGTCTTGTTGAGTTCCAGTGCAAGTAAAACAACCCGACAGAAATAGCCAAACCATAACAATTGGAATGTCTCCAGTGGCAAACATCATTAGAACTTCACATTCTAGTTTTGGAATGCACACTGCACAACAGATGATGTTTTTTGACAACATTGTCAAGTTCAGAAGAAGGTCATTAGAGACAGAGATCTTACCTGCTGCGTAAGGTCTGCAAATGAAGCAAGCAGAAGGACATAACATTTGTATTATCATTTCTAGATTTTAAAATTTTCTGCTACACAAACACTTGATTCAATCTGTGTTATGTTACTAAACCCATTTTAAGATCATCTTTAAGGTCCATTCACAATACTTTCTTTACAAATTGCTAGTGTTTATGCATCTTTATGGTGTTACGAAAAATCGTCGATCCATGTGCCTTATCATAAAAAACTACACTAATTTTTTGTAGTGTATTTAGATGACCATTGTTGAGCATAAGAACTTGGCAATCATATTCTACAATGGAAGAAGTTTCTTCTATGATGAAAGCTCACATCCTCTAAAAATTAAGGAAAGCTTTTATGATGGGAAAAAGGTAGGGAACTCAATCCTTCCTTGTTTTTCGGTGCCCATCACTCAAGCTATTGCCCCCATGCTTAGCCACCTCAAAACAAAGTAATGACCTCTATAAGTTTAGGGATATAGTAACATCCATAATATTTTCATTTGATACCATGTGTAATGTACAAGTAAATGAATTTGTTAACAAAATTTAGTTTCATAATGCTTTTGGTTATTGATCAAATGTCAAGGGCTCCATTTATATGGGTTAGTTTGAAACAAAGTGTGTTGCAAACCAAGGTCACCAAAAATAGAGCACGATGTTTCTTCTAAATATTTTGAAATGAAAAATAAAAACATACTTCAAAATGGAGGTCCACAAATATGTCAGTAGTAAATATATGTATTATATTTAAATTCATCAAAATATTTTTTGTAAAATATAAATATCTAAAATATATTTCTTCTTGTCATATTTCTTTTTGTCAATCCTTTTTGGCATTCAACCAATCTACAATTTTTTTTTAATGTTTAAGGTTGAATATCTTTTCCTTGAGTCACAAAGTATTAAACACAAAAATTAAATTGCAAGTTTATTTTGAAATCAATCTATATGATCATTTGCTATGAAACCAAAAGTACTCAAATTCCTTTCACATGCAAAAGTCCAATGACTTGATATAATATTTTAATTGTATTTTTTTTGCAATTTAGGACCTTCAAATCCAAAAAACTCCACCATGTATAATGTGCTTCCATTTTTTTAGAAACTACAAAAAGAAATTGAGTCCAAAAGAAAAAATCCTTTTTTATTTTTGTAGAAGCCAACTATTTTTCAATATTAGTTTGCACTTGAATATCACCTAAAAAGAATCGTCTCTTACTTTGCAAATACATGTCATTATTTCCTCATCTTTCTTTTGCCCCTTATTTCGATATTTGTAAAACTCAACAAAATGAAAACATTTATAGTATATCACAAGAGTGGCATATGTCAAAAAAAACTCAAAGATGGTCTACATGGGAACTCAGATCATATAAGCACAATGAATTGGGAAATGCTTAAATAGCCATCAATCTTACAATATGTTATGAATTTTATTTTTTCTCTCTTATTAAACCATATGGTTCATTCAATTTTCAATTTGTTGGTCCATATATTCATAGAACCTTCCCATAATTGGCTTACCTAAATCAACAAAATATATTAGAGAACATATTACCATAATATTTTTGCGGCTTCGGCAATGACTTGCCAAATTATTTATTTATTTTGAGAATTTTAATTCAAAAGTTTAATTTTGATTTCAAAGATTTCAACAAGTATTAACTAAATATAATAAAACTATTTTTTCTATCAAAAGTTTTTAGTTGTGTTCCTAGTTGGACTATTTTCACAAACTTGTATGATACTAAAGAGGGCCAAGGTTTGAATCTAACTATAAATTTTGAATTATTCAACATAATAAACTAGTTTTTTTTTAATTTTGAAAAAATTCAAAATAATTATATTTATGTCGAACCCGCAAAGGTACTACAGTAGTTTAATGACTTAAAGGTGGTTGCAAATATGCAATACTTGAAATATTACGCAAATTTCATTGTTAAGAAATTTATTATGTTTTAAGTGATTAGGTCTTAGTTACACTAAGTAAATTAATGTAAGGTAACTTGGAGTTAGTTCTCATCTAAACACATTTTAAGTTATTTGGATTTTTGAATGGAATATAATCTTTAAATGGGTGCCTTAATTCAATATTCTGGATTTGAGATCATGCCTTTCTTGTGTTGTTTTAGTGTTTGTTTTTGCAACTATTTTATGCAAGTTTGTGTTTTGTTTGCAAGAGTAATTGTATTTGGATTCATGTCTATTGTAAGTGAATAGTGTTTCACTTTGCAAGTGATGCACTATTTAAATTGTTTTGTGTGATTTGTTTGGTGTGTGTGTGTGTGAACAACAATAGTTGTAGGCATTAATGATATTTGCATAACAAATTTTCATTTTCTTGGTTTTCCTTTTAGAAAGCATTTTAACATGGTGCCTTTAAAATCAAACTTGAAAAAAATCATTTAATAAATTGAAAATCACATGGTCAATTTTAATCCAAATATAGATACACTAGAATTAGAATTTCAAAAGGCATTTTGATTTGTTGTTTTTGACACACATCAGCTAATTTTGACCCTTAATTATTAAGGTTATAATTTTCCACATTTTTCCACTTAAAAATTAACATTCCACATCCTCTTTCTCTATAAACCTTGCCCAATCTTTTCATTTCAAACTTACAATCATTTGTTGAAGGGGAATCCTCACATTTAAGATTTCTTTAAATAATAAATTTTGTTCCAAATCTTATGTCATTAAGTTTTGATAACTTCAAACCTTTAACTTTTTTGAAATTTTTCTAAACAAAATTTGACTTTTACAATGATTTGTAATATATATGATGTTACCTTTCACCTAGCTATTACCCAATCCCATTTTCTTATGTCTTCTAAAATAAGATCCAACACATGAGGAATGCATCCACTATAAACAACATGAGAATTTTTTGCCTTTATAATTTGACATGCACGTTTTCAAGAAGCATCATTGTTAGTCAAAACTTGAGCAACATTTTCTACTCCAATTTCTTCAATTGCTTCATTCATTTGAAAATTAATGTGTTATTTTGTCTTTGCCACTTGTATCAATTACTTTTTGAAAAATTCCTTTCAAACAAATGCTTTGATTGTTGAACAAAATTGTATTTTTAATGTTTGTTCATCCATTGCAAATAATAATACAACCTAAATTATCTAGCCACTTAATGATTTTATGACTTATAAACCTTGAATCAAATTATTTTTCACATTATTTAAGTTTTTTTCTGTGTTCTCAACTTTTCATAACCAAGAAGTGCATATTTAAAACCATAATATGCAATAGTTAATAACATATTCTAAAAATCAAAAGATTATGCAACATTAAAAAAAATGGCACATCCATAACAAAATTTGGCAACATACTTGTTCCATTTTTGTTACAACAAATTTGAGATGTAGAAGAGTGTATTCTATAATATTATTACACATTTCAATATTATTTGATATAAGTGAAAAGCGCATTTAAGTGGATGTTTTAGATTATCACGATTGTAGTCTTTTGTGGATTACATATGAACTTCTAGTGTAAAGCCATATTTAACATTAACATTGTCAAATGATGAATTATTCATGTTGAATAGACTATAATCGGAATCATATTAAAAAATGTGGATAAGTTTTAAGAAAAGAATGGATTCATAATGAATTTTTTAAAATGATGATGACATTACATTTGTCACACAAAGAATGTGAAAAATGTGAACTCACTTTAAAATGCGTCTTTGTAATGTCAAAGTAAAAATTTAAAAATAGGGCATTATCAAATGAAGACTTACAAATAAGCTTGTGAAGAAAAAAATTCCTTTCTAATTGCCACCTCACAATTGGTAGAAATTCAAATTTAAGATTTGGGGAAAAAATGCAAGGGGACAACCAACAAGAAAGAAAATGGGTATAATAGCTTATAATGGAAAGGAAAATGGGCAATAAAACTTTAAAAACCCATCAAAGTGAGTAACAACTTATAATGGAAATACAAATGGAAAACAAACGTCAAAACTAATTTAGAAAACCAAAAGAAAGTGGGCAACAACTTATAGTGGAAAGGCAAGTGGATAATTGAACTTCAAAAAATTCAAAAGAAAGGGGGCAATAGGTCATAATGGAAATGCAAATGGAAAATACAAGCTAGTAGTTTAGAAAACCAAAAATAATAAGTAGCTTGTAAGGAGCTTTTTGGGAAACTTATAAATTGTCAAATCCTACTACATAAATAGTATGAAGACAAAACCTCTGACCCAAAAAAGTTGTGACAAAACTATAATTTGCAAGTTGCTAAATTCAAATTGTCAAGGATTGTAGCATGTGGACCCACATAAAGCTCCACCGTCTTGGAAAGTTGGAGTTGAACAAAGACAACACAAAAAGATGTAACACAACAAGACAAGACAAAAATCCAAGGACCATATAATGATATTTTTTGCAAATATAGGTGCAAAAATAAAGAGATATACGCCATCCCAAAATTGTTTGCATCTAAGTAATCACATGCCTAAACAAAAATCCTAAAATCGCAAGGGAGTAACAATGCAATGTAACATCCAAAAACAAAAGTAACATAATGTGAGAAAAAACAAAATTGTGTATCATGTTAAACCAAGAAGAAATGCATCTTTACTTCACAAGGAAATATATTCATCCATCACATATGTTTGCTTCAACAATAGATTTTAATGCCAAAGTTTTTTTAGTGCGAACAAATTTCATCTAAGTTAAATCTTCATTTAGTTTTCAGATTTTGATGGAAAAATAAATAACTAAAGATGTTCTTGAACATAAGCCAAAAATTTGTTTTGAAAGAATGCTTTCCAAACTTGGCTGAACATTTTTAGTAACATTGTTGCATAAAAACTCAATGAGAAGGAAAATTGGATGAAGTTTTTTTGTTATGTGGAGGGTCAAGCAAGTCTTTTTGTATTTCTAAAGTTGACACCATTAATGTAAACTCAATTATTGTTTGCAATGAATGTTGAAAAGGTTGAAATCAAATGGAGAAAAGTAAATCATGAAATTTATTGATGGTGGAATGACAAACATTAAAAAGGCTACCCAAGGAGCCTCAACTACAATGGCTCAACTAGAGGCACTAAAGTTATGGATCACCAAGTTACTCAAGATGTGGAATTTGTAGAAGCAAAAGTAAATGAGCCTAAAATAGTAGTTGAAGCGACTATGGCAACAATCAAACCTCCAAAGAAATGTGGATGTTTGCAAATTGTATTTTTAATATATGATAGTCTTTTGCATTTTTTAGTTTTGGGAAGTAATATATTCTTATTAACCTCTAATTTGCAACTATTTGCCTAGACTTTAAATGATTGGTGTTGTTTTCAACAAATCATGGATGGGTAACTATATACCATAAAAAATAGTTCAAGGTGCAAGTCTGAGCAAGTTGTTTCAACAAGTGGTCTTAACACTTGATTTATAGACCACATTGCAAACTAAAATGTCTTGAGCCAATTTGACAACAATGTAAACCCAACAAGAATTCTAATGTTGTATTGCATAAATAATTCCATGACCAAACAAAAAATAAACTTCATTATATGTAATAAATATGTGTATTTATGAGCTTTGCACTTTCAATATTGTTATATGTACACCAACTTTATGTCGAATATCTAGCATTGATATAAACACAATTATGTATGTTTTGGAAAAAATAGTCCCATCTAGAAAGTGATTTTACCCTAGGTCACGTATACTTGTTATATGTGTCAAATATTTTGATGGGTTTGAATTTGTTTTGAAAACCATTATTTCCACCTTCTAAATTGTCTCAATTTGAAGTCACCATATTATTTCGTTGAATTGCTTGCACATATCGCATCACCTCTTCAAACTCATTCTCATATTTTTTTGCTTCAAGTTTCAACCCACACATCACACTAAAAGACCATCACACATACTAAAACATACAAATCTATAGCATATTGAAAGGTGGCACATCCTCCATAACTTCATCAAGCCCCAATAGTAGGTGTAGATGGGTTCAAACATACAAAAGTAAACCACTTGACCATGATTCCTACGAACAAATAATAAGAGATTTGGAATCTTTTGCATTTTAGGCATTTTACCGTTGCTATGGTTTTTTAATGTACTTATTATATTAAATAAACCATACAAGGAAATTATTAATGTATTACAATATTATCACTAATTCATTTATTTATCGCAAGTTTATTAATGTCTACTATTACACATTTTTTAAATTAAAAAATTGAAATGAAATATTGTTAATATTTGGGCCATTATAGACTTATATAGGGGCTACCTAGGGACCTACTTAAGTTAGGGCATACCTAAGGGCTACTTAAAAGGTTATATAGGGTATAAATAAGGCCTATGAATCAACCCTAGGAAGTTTTTTAGGATGGCCCTTATGTAATCCCTAGGTAGCCCCTTAGGTAAACCCCAAGTAGCCCCCTATGTGGACACTATGAGACCCCTTCTTACATTATGAATCCACTTTAGATACCTAATTAAATTTCCTAACTAGGTATCCTTTGACTTAAGACATCCATAGAAATGTCATAAGTAGGTTATTTGTAGCCTTTTGAATAGCACTTGAATATCCCATAACTTAAGTAGGTCCCTAGGTGTTTTCTTAGGTAGTCCAAGCTTAAATGGCCCCTAGGTATCCCTTGACTTAAAAAAAACTTAGAGAACCCCATAAATAATTTATTGTAGCCTTTAAATAACCCTTTGATATCCCATAACCTATTGGACCTTAGGTATCTCCTTAAATAATCCCTAGGTTACCCCTTATGTATGTTTTAGGTATCCCCTTGTGGGATTGTGAACCAACATTAAATAGTCCTTTAAATAACCATATGTTTCCCCGAACTTAGCTAATCCTTAGCTAACCCCTTAAGTAGGCTTTGTGTAATTTTTTAACTTCCCCTTAGGTATCTCATAACTTAGGTAGGCCCCCTAGGTAGACACAAGCAAAACAAAGGAGGTTGGAAGAAACTTAAATCATCTTGGGTTATTTTCTTTTGGCACTATTTCATCCTGCATTTGATTGTCACCTTAAGGTTCACTGAAACTCATGCTTTATTCTTCAAAATTTTACTATCTTTGTGGATAATTTTATTGTGTCACATTGTTGGTTTGTTAAGAGTTTATTTTTCACAAGTGAATTTTAAATTTATTTCAACATTTTTCAAAGTTTTTTTATTCCAAATTCATCATATAATCACATAGCTTCAGCTTGACATTTTTATTGTTTACATCATCAACAAATGTTGGATTGGGATTATGTTATTCACTATCATCATATTTTCCCATGTAAAAAAATGATATAAAAGTGTTATTTTTTTGAATATATAAATACATGAGAATATTTTTCATCTATTTAAAAAATAGATCACATTTTTTTAATCCATAATATTCTATTCAAAAAAAAATATTTCAAGTTTAATTATCTTCATAAATAATATGGATGTTTTGAAACTTGAATGCATTAAATTTCATCTTTTATTCTATATATATATATACATGTATATGCAAGTGTGGATTTTGGACTATTATCAATCAAACACAATAATACATAATCCATATAAACAAATCATGATATCAATGTTTGGGGTTCATCCATTGTTGATGACAAATTTACTATTTTGATTTTAAAATCCAATTCCAAACATTTTAGGCCACAAGATTGATATTTAATTATCAATTTATTATCTTATTTTATTTCAATACTAATAATGTTATTTGGGACAATGATTTTAGTAATTTTATTTATTTTTCAATTGGTTACAAAAAACCAAATTCTATTTGAAGAGGGTTCGTATTATGTTTTACATTGTGTTAACACATTATTTTTCCATTAAAATGGGTTCCATGCATAAATTGGCTTTTAGAGATAATTGCATATTTGTGAAATTGCAAAATAATCTCCCCATAAATTGCTTGAAAGATTCATTATTCAAATTCATTTATGACAAAAAAAAAAGTTGTAAATTTGTAAACAAAAAATTGGATTCCATTCATTAAAGCATTACGTTTTTACCATTTAATAATCAACATTGATTTAAATATTCCACATTAGTTTGCATAAATTATTTTGAACTGATAATATATTGCAAAAGAATGTTATTGAATCAAAAAGGCAATAATATGGAAATTCACCATTTGATTCATTGATGTAGAATTAAACTAATTCTACATCAATGAAATCAACTGGTGAATTTCCATATTATTGTTCAATATTATTGAAGATTGATCAATACTTCAATCTTAAATACTTTATGGATAACATAAAAAATATTCAAATTGGAAATTTATGTTACATCAAATTATTAATCAACAAATCTTCCCTTGACAAAAAGATTTATAATTTTTTTTAAATCCTCTAAAATTTTATCAAAATTTCAGAAATCATCATAAATTTTTGAAACTATGATTTTTTCTTTTAGCCACAAAAATATTTATATGAAATTACCAAAACAATTCCACCCATTAATTGAGTTTTCATTAAAATATCAAAAAATAACAAAACAATCTATCAAAGAGAAGGAAATTGCAAAAGTGACAAGTTTATGGTGGGGACATCTTCAAGGATGACATCATGACATAGAGACAATGGGGATGAAGAAAATGATGAGGACTAACATAGATACAAAAACTACCACAATGAAATATAAATTTTTGAGGTCTTAAATAACTAAATTTGACCTAAACACAAGTCAAATCACACCTACAATATAATTAAAAAGAGGTCACAAAATTAATATGAAAATAACATTAAACTATTCACTAAATTTGATATTTTTACAAACTAAGAATTTTTTTAAAAAAATAATTGGCTTCAATCTTCTTTCGAAACCTATATAGGTAGGAACATATGAACATAATGCATTAGTCATATGATATTAATATGCAATTGCAATAATTTGGATTCAAACTTGTATATGTAGTGAGGGTTATGGATGAAATCACATGAATGAATGATGTGAATATGGTTCAAATGAAATGTTGAAATGTTTCAAACATGCTTTGTGGAAGTGGATGTAATTTGTGCAAGTCCAACAATTTAAAAATCTAATTGGGATGGATGTGGTTTAAACAATTTAACAAATATATCATATCAAAATTTCAATTAAAATTGGATGAAACTAAGCCAAAAAATGTAGTCCAAAAATTGGATAGTAAAAACTCTAGTAAGAATTAACTTGATATTATTAAAATCCATTTGAAACCAATTTTTAAATGGATCAAAATCTAACCATGGTTGACCTCGCCTTAAACATTGACATCGACTTAACCTCATTAGAAATCCATTTGGATGTGTATGGGATTGAACTACATCTTGACCAAGAATAAACTTGGATGAACATACAAAATGGATGTGATTGGCCTAGATCTATTCAACATTAGTCCAAAAATGGTTCAACATATATACTTGGGAAGGAATTGGCTTAAACAAATAAAATAAATTAGATGAAAACTTCAATTGGAATTGAACAATATTGAGCTAAAGTTAAGATGATATTGGACCAAATTGAATTATATATATATATATATATATATATATATATATAAAGAGATAGAGGTGTTATATTTGAAATATTCAAAATATTTTTTATTATCTTATCACACCATTTTAGGGGCTACCCACTCCTTAGGAACTCTACCCCTTTGGTGGACCTCTTGAATTTTGAACATTGTTCCCGAATGTCCCCGACCACATCACTATTTTAAGTCCAAGTTGGTCCCATTCATGTTCCCTAAAAGGTTTGGCCAAAAAGAAAAGTGTCCCCATGGAAGTCCCTAATCTCAAGTCCCTTGCATGTGCCCATTTAATTGTGTGTCCCCATTGAAAAAGTCCCAAAGAAATGTCGGTTCCCAATAGCCTACATCTTTTATAGGAAAAGAGAAGGGCAAAAATGATGGTCAAAGCAAAGGATAGCATGTAACTCCTCTTTAAAAAAATGGAATTGAAAGATATAAGA
>Ga0209208_10007974_pt1 | contig 14212 bp, 13 predicted proteins | sample S1TSphfallax_3_FD_187694 | JGI IMG/M metagenome (GOLD analysis project Ga0209208, IMG submission 187694) | Host-associated microbial communities from peat moss isolated from Minnesota, USA - S1T2_Fd - Sphagnum fallax MG (SPAdes) (version 2) | ecosystem: Host-associated > Plants > Peat moss >...
CGCCGTGGTCCTTTCCGGTGAAGGCCGAGCCTTCTGCGCCGGGCTTGATGTGGGTAATTTCAACGCCATGGCGTCTGGCGCCCGGGCGCCCGGCCAGTCTTCCGCGGGCGGCTCGCTGCTGGAGCAGCGACGGACTCCCGGAGGATCCAATCGCGCCCAACATGCCGTGATGGTGTGGCGGGAGATTCCGGCGCCTGTCATCGCGGCCGTGCACGGCGTCGCGTTCGGTGGTGGATTTCAGCTGGCTCTAGGCGCAGATCTGCGCTTTGTGGCGCCCGACGCCAAGCTCTCCATCATGGAAATAAAATGGGGTTTGGTCCCCGACATGGGCGGCATGGTGCTGTTGCGGGGCCTGGTTCGCGACGACATCGCGCGGGATTTGATCTTCAGCGGTCGCCAGTTCACGGGTGAGGAGGCGGTTAAGCTTGGTTTAGCGACCCGGGTGAGCGCCGATCCGCGGGCCGAAGCCCTCGTCTACGCCGCAGACATCGCCGCCAAGAATCCCCACGCCATCAGGGCTGCGAAGCGGCTTCTGGAGGTTTCAGCCTCGGGCGACCAGCACGCCACCCTGCTGGCGGAAAGCCAGGAGCAGACCGCCCTCATCGGCTCACCCAACCAAGTGGAGGCGGTCATGGCGAACATGCAGCGACGCGCGCCGGTATTTAAAGACGCCTGAAGTCGGCGCGCGCCCTCGCCCCTCGGGACGCAGCCGAGGCGGACGGCTAGGGTCAGGTTTGGTTAAACCCGCTGTAGCCGCTGGCGGCGTAGCTTTCGCACACCGTGCGATAATTGGCGACGCCGCCAGCGTAGGCGAGGAGTTCGCCGGGGCTCCCGTCCTCACCTCTCAGCCGGTACCACGAGTTGACGTTCTGGCCGATGAGGGTCGGCTCAGAAACCTCCCGATGGTGCGCCATCCACGCCTCCTCGGTTTCCGCGGTGGGCTCGATCGTGCGCCCGCCCTTTTGGCGAACGAAGGCGATGGCGTCGCTGATCCATCCCACCTGCTGATCCGAGCAAATCGGCAGATTGCATAGGGCCGAGGCGGGCGCGAAGGGCGCCATTGTCATGAACATGTTGGGAAATCCATGCACCTGCATCCCCACAGTTGTGCGCACCCCGCCCCTCCACTGATCCCGCAGGGAAGCAGCGCCGCGCCCGCGGATATCGATGTTGTTGAAGGCCCCGATCCCGGCGTCAAAACCGGTGGCGTAGATGACGACATCCAAATCGTAGCGCCCCCCCACGGTTTTAATGCCCGTTTCGTCCAGTGCTAGGATTGGCTCGCTCTTCAGATCCACCAGCTCCACATTGTCCTGGTTGAATACGTCGAAGTAGCCATTCTCCAGGGGCACGCGCCGGGTGCCGAAGAGGTGATCTCGCGGCGACAACTTCTCAGCCACATCCGGGTTTTTAACCCGGGCCCGGATCTTGGCGCGCACAAAGTCCGACAGGCACTCCGCGGCGGCGCGGTCTGTAAAGGCGTCGGCGAATACGCCGCCCCAGAACCTAAGGGAGCCATGGCTCCAGACCGCCTCCATATGGGCCTGTCGCTCGTCTTCAGGCACATCGGCGAACATGGGCGGGCCGACGCTCTCAGGATCGTCGTCGGCGAAGCCGCTAAAAGAGGCGTGGGCGCGAACCCGCAGGTCGTCGAAGGCGGCCTTCGCGGCCGCGCGATCCGCGTCGGTAATGGCGTCATTGCGCATGGCGACGGCGTAGTTGGCCGTGCGCTGGAACACCACGAGCTTCCCGACCTCCTTGGCGATTGTCTGGATCACTTGAATGCCCGTGGCGGCGGTGCCCACCACCCCCACACGTTTGCCCGCAAGCGCAACGCCCTCCCTGGGCCAACGACTTGTGTGAACGCTTATGCCTTTAAAGGCGTCGTGGCCTGGGAACGGAGGCTCGCGCGCCACTGAAAGTCCCCCCGTATTCAGGATAAGAAACTGCGCGCTGACCACGTGCCCCTTATCAGTCGTCACCTCCCAGCGGCCCGTCGCCTCATGGAGGTGGGCGGATATCACGCGCGCGCCGAAGGTGATGTGACGGCGCAGGTCGAAGCGGTCCGCGACGGCGTTCAGGTAGGCCTCAATGTCGGGTTGGGCGGGGAACCGCTGTTCCCAGCCCATGTCATTCCAAAGCTCCTTGGAGAACCAGTACTGATAGAAGGGGAAGTGCGAATCAACGCGGGCGCCAGGGTAGCGATTCCATTGCCACACGCCCCCAACCCCTGCGCCGGCCTCAAAAGCCTGCACGGTCAGGCCTTGGCTGGCCAACTTGTAGATTTGTAAGAGCCCGTTGAGCCCAGCGCCCACAACGATTGCGTCGACCTCGGCGGCGGGCGCCGCCATACGCCCTTCGGACATCACACCCTCCCAGGATTTTTATCTTTTCCTGACCATAGAGCCGGCCGCAGCCACAACACAACCGCCCCGATGGGTCCCATGCCGTCAGGGGTTAAGTCCGTTGCTGCCGTCTCAACCGGTTCGGTCCGTCCAGAGGACCAGGCGCACGCGGCGCGCCGGAATAGCGACTTCACACCCGCGAGCGTCAACCCGGCGCCTAAGAGAAACGCCCACCCCATGAGAGGCCGATCTAGGGCCAAGCCATCGGACAACGCCGTCGGACGCAGCCGCGCAGAGGCGTTCCTGGACTTCAGCCGCGTCGCACGCCGGCGCCAAGACTGGTCCGCACGCCATGTCGGGCGCGCCAGCGGCGATGACGGCGCGGGCGCCGCGTTTTCGATAAAGGCGAGGGCGGTAGAAGCCCGCAACGCAATCCCTGGTCATCCCCGGGCGGTCCTCCGGCGAAAAAGATGCGACGACGCCGCACGGATCCTCCCCTCGGGGGAAGGAAAACGAGCGCGTCAACGCAAGGCGCGCCAAGATTTAGACATAAGGCTGGAAATACTCCGAGAGACGTCCCTTGGAGCAGAACCATGACGGCGTTCGTGAGCCTGTTTGCCGCCGCAATGGCCAGTGTCGCTCCCCAGACCCTGAACGTCCCAAAGGTTGAGGCGCATCAACCCCAGAGGCTTTTCGGGGGGTGCGCCACCACAAGCGACGCGAAAATGGTCCACGACGTCCGCGGAGCAGCAGGCTCTGACCTCTTCAGGCAACGTCCAACAAGCCCTTGATCTCCAACACCAGAGACGACTGCATTCGTCTCCTGACCGTGCGCGGGGGCGTTTCGCTAAAGCCCTAGGGCGGTTGCGGATCTAAGGGGTCCTAAGGAACAGGGTTACGCCGCCATCAATGACGTCTTATCCGCAAGCCGCTGAGCGCGCCGGGCTGCGTTGTGCGCGGGCATGGTTCCGGCGATGAAAAGGGTGAGCCCTCGTCTGCCGCGAAGCGCCCCGCCTTAAAACGTTTGCGCGGGGCAAACGACGCGATCCCCCATTGACGCGCTCGCCATGCCGGTTACGTCGGCATGCGCGTCGCAATCGCGCGATACTTCGTCTTGGGTTTATACCGTCAAGTCATGACCGCCATCTACATCGACGCCGACGCCTGTCCGGTCAAAGACGAGGTCTATAAGGTCGCGGCGCGTTACGGCGTCCAGGTCCACGTGGTGTGCAATAGCTGGATCCGTACCCCGCAAGAGCCGCTGATCACATTGACCGTGGTGGACGAAGGACCCGACGTCGCGGATAACTGGATCGCTGAGCGTGCGTGCCCTGGCGATGTTGTCGTCACCGCGGACATCCCCCTCGCGCAGCGCGTCCTCGGCAAAGGCGCTCAGGCGCTCCATCCCAATGGTCGATCGTTCACCGCCGACAATATTGGCGGGGCGCTCGCGGGACGGGCCATCGGAGAACACCTCAGGTCCATGGGCGAAATCACCGGCGGGCCGCCCGCCTTCTCCAGACTGGACCGGTCCAAGTTCCTGCAATCCCTCGACGCGGCCATGACGCGGGCTAGACGTTGAGGTCCGCGCCGCAGCGGGGGGTGTCGTTTTAGGGGTCAGGGTCGGAACCCCGGATCTGCCTGTTTTCGGCGAGGCCGTACTGTCGGCGAAACGGCCCTTAGGCCCTAAGTGTGAAGCTTAAGTTTTACGGTCGCAATTTCTTCGTAAATTTATAAGCGAGGTAGCCGCAGAAATAGAGCAAAACAGGAACGACAATCAGTAATACCGACGAAAGAATAAATATGCCCACTTAGCACCCTACATTCTTGAAGTTTATCGGCGGCGCCCCACCGCGCACGTCATATAAGTCGTCTCGGTAATTTCACTAGGGGCCGACACCTCCCAATTGACAAAAAGTAGCGTACTTAGCGGATTTGTCCGCGTGTCGCCGCGACGCTTCATCGGCGCGGCTTTGCCAATCGCAGCAAAGCGATGGGGCTTTTTCCGACATATTTTGATTGATCGGGACTTTCACCGAAATTCATGAAGAAATGCGGCGCCGATGGTCTTGCAGAGTTCAAATTTGCCCTATGCTCGTCTTACACCAGACAAGATGCAGAGGACCATCGGCGCCGTATCCATAGACAATGCTGTGATATTCTGTCGCTCCGGCCCGCTTTGCGGGAATTTCTTCGCGTCCAATCGACGATCATTAATCCTGAGATAAAACTGACTTCCAGGATCGCCGCGGTCCAGACCATGCAGAGGCGAAGCAGCTGGACGGACAGTTGGCGCGCTTTCGCAACTAGGCGCTCTTAGATAAGGATCCCGGAGAAAGCCTCGATTAACCGGCCCACATCGAAGCCCCGGACGTCAAGACGTTCGCCAAGGCTAGGCGCAGTGAGGGATGGCGGCACAAAAAACCAACGCGGGAGGGGACCGGCGCCTGGAGAGCGGGCTTCCAGAGCTGGAGCGGAAGGGAGGCGAGTCGCATCCCTTGCGGCCCGCCGGCCCCGCCCTTTGTCTGGGCGCTCTGTGCGGCGGGTCTGGAGAGCGTAAAGCCATGTCACTGGAGGGAATGCCGGCCGACACCTTCGGGCGCGGCCGCTGGTTGCAGCTCGTGGCCGGCGTGGTGGCCATGATGGCGATTTCGAGCCCACAGTACGTCTGGACCCTGTTCGTAAAGCCCCTGCAAGCGGCCACCCATTCTGGACTGCCTGCAGTGCAGGTGACCATCTCCCTGTTGATCGTTCTGCAGACCGGGCTTTCGCCTTTGCAGGGCGGTTTGATCGATCGGTTCGGAGCCCGCGTCCTTGTGGCCCTCGGCTGCGTCCTTTCCGGATTGAGCTGGGTGCTGGCGGCCTTCGCCCACACGATCTGGACCCTCTACTTCACCTACGGGGTCCTCGGCGGCGTCGGCACGGGGATCGTCTACGTCGGCGTCGTCGGCCAGATGGCGCGGTGGTTTCCCGACCGGCGCGGCTTCGCCACGGGAATGGCCGCCGCCGGGTATGGCTTTGGCGCCATGCTCACGACTTTTCCCATCTCCGGCATGCTGGCCAAGGCGAGCTATCAGTCGACGCTGACGACTTTTGGCGCGGCGTTGGCCGTGGTCGGCGCTCTAGCGGCGGCCTTCATGAAATCCCCGCCCCTCGGCTATGCCGCCGCCGGACAGCGCCCTCAGGCGCCAGCGGTGAAAACCGCGGATATGCTGAAGACGCCCGTCTTTTGGGTGATGTTCGTCATGATGACCATGATGTCCACGGGAGGATTAATGATCATCGTCCAGTTCGCCGCCTTCAGCCGCGAATTCGGCGTCACTGACAAGGTCACCGTCTTCGGGTTCGCCGCTCTTCCCCTGGCCCTGACGTTGGATCGAATCACCAACGGGGCCACGCGGCCCTTTTTCGGATGGATTTCAGATCGCCTTGGCCGCGAGAACACCATGGCCGTCGCCTTCATCGGCGAGGGCGTTGCGGTGGCGGCTCTCATCGCCTGCCGCGGCGATCCTGTCCTGTACGTCCTTTTCTCCGGGGTGGTGTTCTTCGGCTGGGGAGAGATCTTCTCTCTCTTTCCATCCACCTTGACCGATACCTTCGGCGAGCTGCACGCCACCACCAATTACGGCTTTCTCTACATGGCGCAGGGGATCGGCTCGATCCTCGCCGGGCCCGTAGCCGCGCTGATCCACGATCGAGCGGGAAGCTGGTCGCCGGTGTTCGCGCTGATTATCGTCATGGATCTGGCCACGGGCCTCCTCGCCCTGTTCGCCCTGAAACCTCTCAGAAGCGCCCGACGGCCGACGCACGAGCCCCTCGCGACAAGCCGCACCTAGGCGCTGCCGGGCCCGAATAGAGGACGAGGTCCCTGCCAATCATCGCGTCGCGCGCACGTCTTTCACCCGACCCGGACGCGGCAACGACGCCGCCATCGTCATGGCCGATGTGGATGTGGAGGCGGTGGCGCAGGAGCTGTTCTGGGCCGCCTTCCGCAACACCGGTCAGATTTGCATCGCGACCAAGAGGATGTACGTTCAAAAAGACGTCTACGAACCCCTGAAGGACGCCCGGGTGACGTACGCCAAGGACAAGGGCTATAGGTTCCTCATGGGCGGAGAGATCTCCTCGGCGCCCGGCTATTTCGTGCCCATCACCATCCTGGACAATCCGCCCGAGGATGCACGGATTGTCCAGGACGAGCAGTTCGGGCCCGTTCTTCCGCTTCTAAAGTTCGATGATTACGAGGACGCCGTGGCCCGCGCCAACGCGAAGGACTATGGCCTCGGGGGTTCGGTATGGGGTCAGGATGAGGATAAGGCCTTGGACATCGCCCAGCGCGTGGCCAGCGGCACGGTGTGGGTCAACGAAACCTAACACCTCTCGCCCACGGCGGCCTTCGGAGGCATGAAGTAGTCGGGCGCCGGCGTGGAGGGCGGCTTGGAGGGGCTCTTGGAATACACCAACGCCCAGACCATCGTCAGAAAACGCCGTCCCGGCGCAGCGGCGCGCGCGACGGCGGCCTAGGCTCCTCGCCGCCAACCGCTCTTCAATCCTGGGTCGGCGAGCGGCCCATAAAATAGAGGACGGCGCCGCCGGACAGGCCAGGGCGCCCGGTTTTCGAGGAGCGCCGCCATGAGGACGCCGCCGCACAACCGGTCGCGCCATTGCGGTGCGGCCTTATACCGCTTCAAGTTGACATCCCTTGACCGGACCACCTTTGATTGTGCGCGTGCCGTCAAGGGCAACCCCGGTAGGGTGAAAGGCCCGGTGCACGCCCTGGTCGTTGAAGCGGGGAAGAGCTTCCAAGCCTTCACGCGTGGAATACGGGTCAGGCGAAGCACGACGTCTACCGGCGGTGCGGCAGTTACCTGTTCCACCGCAAACGCCCCGCCCCGGACCAATTCGGCGTCAACGTGTTTTCCTGCGATAGCGTCGATGCGCCCCACCCGCCCCTGCGGCCCGCCGAGGGCGCCTCCATGACCTTGGAGGGTGATAATCCCTGGGACGTCCGCCCCCTCGCCGCGCAGATCGTAACGTCGGCCGGCGCGGCAAGCGCCAGCAGCCCTAGAACTCCTTGGTGGCGCCGAAGAATAGGCCGCGGCGGGGCCCGTATTGCGGGGCGAAGACTCCCACGCCCGTGCCGTTGCGGATTTGATAGACCTCGTCGAACAGGTTGATCACGTCCATGCGGATTTCCAGCGGGCCGCCGGCGACGTTGGTGAACTTATGGGAAATGGCGATGTTGAACTGCACGTAAGACGGCAGCTCGACCCCGTTGGGGATGGCGGTGAGCACCGATCCGTCCGCCTCGGTAATGGGGTTGGCGAGGTTGGCGTCAGCGCGAAGACCACTGCCGAAAATCAGGTCTCCGCCGAAACGCGTGCCTTGCCATAGGTAATTGGCCCCAGCAGAGACCGCGTAATTCTCATCATGATCGAGGAAGATATTGTGAGAATTCACATAGTCGATCTGCGCCTGGCTGAAGCTGAACTGGCTGGTGATCCAGTCTTCGCCGGTGGCGCGGGTGTGAGAGAAGTTGGCGTACGCGTTAAAGGGTCCGTTGGCGTAGGACATGGTGAGTTCGAGGCCGTATTGCAGGCCGTGAGCGTAGTTGAAGGGCGTGAGGATGATGGGCGCGCCAAACTGACCCTCATCGATAAGATCCTTGGAGGTCTTGTAGTAGGAGTCGAAGGCGATGTTGAAGTGGGGGCCGAGCTTTTGCGCTATGCCGACGTCGTAGTAGTTGGCGCGCTCAGCGTAGGGGGTGGTGTCGGCCGACACGAGGGGGTTGGCCGTGGTGGCGACCAACTGGCCGCTCGAGGCCACCAAAGGATTGGCTGACGAGGTCACCAAGGGATTTCCCGTCGGCGCGATGAACTTATTGACCGAATTGCCGCTGATCAGCTCGAAGGGCGGCGGGGTGAAATACCGCGCGTAGCCTATGTGGAACGTCGTCGCCGGGGTCAGCAGCCAGACGAGGTTGACCCGCGGGCTCAGCTGGTTCTGATCCCGGTAGCCCTCAAAATCGTCGAAGCGAAGACCGTAGTTGATAGTGACGTTTTTCAGGGCTTTCCACTCGTCCTGGAGATAGACGCTGTAGGTCTGGGCGACCTTGGAGCTGTCGTCGATGATGGTGTAGGGCTGGTCGCTGATCTCGGCCCCATAGTTGGCGTCTGCGGGATTATTGTTGATCAAGAGGACCTGAGACGTGGTGGCGCTCGTGGAGTGGTCGAGCTCGGCGATGATGCCGCCACGAAGGGTATGGTCCGCTGAAAGATGGTATTCCGCCTCGGCCTGAATGCCGCCTGCCGTGTCGGTCTTTACCGCAGTCTGACTGATCCCGTTATAGAGGATGTCGCCGATCTCGTCCGGTGAGAACGCCAATCTGGAATAGCGGCCGAACAGGGACACCTGGGTGGTGTACCTGTCCGTCGTGTAGAGATAGCTCGCCACCGCGAACTGGGTCTGCTCACGCTGGTTTTCGTTCAACTGCTGGCTCGGGAAATTGGACTGCCCATCCACGGTCAGTCCGAGGCCGCCGTTCTGGTTTCCCGACAGGTCGGGAATTTGGAATTTGTTGTCGGAGGTGCCGAGAATGAAGGCGATGCGACTGTTCGGATTGAGAATTTTATCGAGGTAGGCGAAGCCCTGATACTGCTCGGTGTGGTCATGGAGCGGGTTTGACCGCTCGTCGGGCGACTCAATGCCAAGATCATTCTTCAGATAGCTTCCTGTGACGAAGAAATTGGTGTCGTCGGTATGCCCGCCGTAGGAGAAGCTTGGTTCGACCTCCTCATGGCTGCCGCCATAGATGGACACCGTGCCAACGTTGTCGAAGCTGGTCTTGGTGGTGACGTCGATGATGCCGCCCGTGCGCAGGCCGTATTCCGCCGGCAAGGCCCCCGTAATCAGTTCGACGCTATTGGCGATCCGAGGCGGGATGGCCTGACTGAACACGGATAGGCCTTCGGGAAGAATGATGCCGTTCAAACGGAACTGCAGGCCGTTGTGCTCACCGCGGACGTGAAGCTGGCCGTAGGAATCCTGCGCAACCCCCGGCGCTTGAAGGATGACCTGATTGAGCGCCTCGTTCTCGCCGCCGGGAATGGACTGCAAGGTGGCGTTGTCGAAGCTGTAGGTGGAGGCGCCGACGCTGGTCTTGATGCTGTCGCGGGCGGCGTTCAGGCGCTGCGCCGTTATGACGATATCCTGGGGCGCGGGCGTCTGATCCTGAGCGGCGCCCGATGCGGGCGGCGCGGCGGCGTCCGCGGACGGGACAGAAGCGGCGGGCGTCTCGGCGCTGGCGAAGGAGGCGGACAGAGCGACCGCCGCGGCGGTCGTGAAAAGAACGCTGAAACCCTTGAATCGTGGACGCATTGCAGATTTACCCCTACCAAGACCGGGGGGATGCATAAGGAAGGCGGACGGTGACGCCTATGCCGCAATTTCCCGAAAACTTCGGGAAAGGTTCCTAATCTGGCCACATGACGCTGAATCGATTTCTCCTGTGATAAGATCGCCCTCAGTCAGACCCTTTTTTAAGGATCTTCGGCGCGATGAGAGGAGAGACCCCCAACGCCTCCCCTCGCGGCGTCGCAAACGGTAGAGCATCGCACCATGGGCTACTCGGACATCGTGGAGAGCCCCGGGACCTTGGGGCAAACCCGACCTTGGCGCATAAAGCCGCAACGAGCTTCGGCATGAAGATCCTCCTCGTCGACGACCACGCCATCGTGCGCGCGGGTCTCAAGCGGCTCCTCTCCATGATGTCGAACGTCGAAATTTTTGAGGCCGCCAGCGGGCGCGACTGCCTTGCGGCGATCAAGGGGTCCAGCTTCGACCTTATTGTCCTCGACTTAAACCTGCCCGAGCTTGGAGGCGTCGAGCTCATCGCCAGGGTGAGAAGTTCCACGTCCTCGCCTATTCTCGTCCTCAGCATGCATTCCGAACCCCTCTATGTGACCCGGGCCTTGGAGGCGGGGGCGCAGGGCTATGTCAGCAAGAATGCATCGCCGGAGGAGGTGGTCAGCGCTGTTAAGCGCGTGGGATCAGGCGGCCACTATGTGGAGCACGAAATCGCCCAGGCTCTCGTGCTCCAGCCCCAGCCCGCGTCCGGGTCCCTGGCCCAGCTGGCGCCCCGCGACCTTGAGATCTTGCGACACCTCGCCGCCGGGCGCAGCCTTGGAGAAATAGCCGCCGTTCTCGGCATCGGCTATAAGACCGTGGCTAACAACTGCAGCCTGATAAAAGCCAAGCTAGGCGTGACGCGCACCGCCGATCTGCTGCGCATGGCCGTCGAAGCGGGGATGCTTTAACCCGGACGGCGCTTGGCCTGCGCCACAAGGAGGAGGCGCGCGCCCATGCAAGCCCAATGGTCCGCGGTGGATCAATTCTTCATCGAGCGTCTCGCCCCGCCTGATCCTGTGTTCGAGGCGGTTCTAGAGGAAAACCGCCGCGCCGGCCTGCCGCCCCATGACGTCTCCCCGCTTCAGGGCCGTTTCCTCGAGCTAATGACGCGGCTCATTGGGGCGAGCCGTATCCTGGAGATTGGAACCCTCGGCGGTTACTCCACCCTGTGGATGGCGCGCGGCCTCGCCGAGGGGGGAAAGGTCGTCACCTTGGAGGCCGATCCTCGCCATGCGGCCGTCGCCCGGACCAACCTCACCCGCGCCGGCGCCGATGCTCAAGTGGACCTGCGCGTCGGCCCGGCGCTGGAGAGCCTTCCCGCTCTGGCCACGGACGGCTCGGCTCCCTTCGACCTGGTCTTCATCGACGCGGACAAGGCGTCTAACCCGGCTTACCTCGCCTGGGCTCTTCGCCTGACGCGGACGGGCGGCCTTATCATCGGCGACAATGTTGTCCGCGACGGCGCCGTGGTCGATGCGCGAAGCCCCGATCAGAGCGTGCAAGGCGTTCGCGCGTTCGCAGACCTCATCGGCGCCGAACCGCGCCTCTTGGCCACAGCCATGCAGACCGTCGGGACCAAGGGGTGGGACGGCTTTACAATGGCCTTGGTCCTGGCGCCAGCGCCTGTGTAGTAAGGCTGAGATGAAGCCAGGGAGGGTGAGGGCCTTGACGTTCGACGAAGTGATCCTGGGCCGCAGAAGCACCAGAGGCTACAAGCCCGATCCCGTGCCTAAGGCCCTCATTAAAGAGGTCATCGCGCTGGCCATGCGCGCGCCTTCCTCCCTGAACACGCAGCCGTGGAACTTCTACGTGGTCGCGGGCGAGCCCCTCGACCGCATCCGCGCCGGAAACACCGAACGCAACCTCGCCGGCGTCCCCTCCTCGAGGGAGTTCCGCAGCCATGGCGAATACGCCGGCGCGCACCGGGAGCGCCAAATCGAGATTGCGAAACAACTCTTCTCCGCCATGGGCATCGAGCGGCACGATCAGGAAAAGCGCAAGGACTGGGTCCTGCGCGGGTTTCGACAGTTTGACGCGCCCGTCTCCATCGTCGTGACCTATGACCGCTCCATTCATGGCGGCGACATAGCGCCCTTCGACTGCGGGGCGGTGACCAACGCCCTCGTCACCGCCGCCTGGTCGCGCGGCCTCGGCTGCGTCATCAATAGCCAGGGGATCATGCAGTCCCCCGTGGTGCGCGAGCATGCGGGCATTCCGGACGACCAAGTCATCATGATCTGCGTGGCCATGGGTTATCCTGACGACAGCTTCCCCGCCAATGCCGTTGTGTCACGTCGCAAAAGCGTGGACGAGGCTGCCGTCTTCGTCGGGTTCGACGCCGAGGAGGCCGCGGCGGCCTCCTGAAATCTTCCCTGAAGCGCATGTCCGTGAAACGGCCTATGCGGCGCCCTCGGGGTCCGGGGTGCGGCGGGGGCGCGGCTTTTGGCGGGCGAAGGCCTGTCAGCCGCCCAGGAGATCTGCAGACACCTCAAGGGCGCGTGCGAGGGCGTCGCGGCTATCCTTGCGCATGCCCACGTCGCCGCGGACGAGCTTGGAGATGAAAGGCTGGCTGAGGCCGCTCAACGCCGCGAGCTTCTGCTGGGTCAGCCCGCGATAGGCCATCAAGACTTTTACCGGCGGCTCGCCGTCAAGAAGGGCGTCTGCGACGGCGGCCGGAACCGCCGTCTCCCCGGCAGCGTCGCGCAAAAGGCGAGCGGCGATAACCGCCTCGGCCTCAGGATCTCCCGCGCGGGCTCGAAGAACATCGAAATCGCGCCGCGTGAGAACGACGAGATCTCCGCCGTCAGTTTTGAGAATTTGAACGTTCACGCGGGCCCCCTGCGCCGAGCCGGGCCCATCGGCGGGCCCCTCGGCGTCATTGGTAAATCTCCTTGCGGTGGCCGGCCCGCACCACCTCCAGACCCTCGCCGGACGCGCGCACGATGACACGGTAGGCGCCGCTGCGAAGGCGACCGCCGAGGGGCCCGCTCCCAGGCTCCAGTCCCTCCCTCAGACAGCTTTCGCGATGAAGCTGGGCTTCGATGTCAGCACGCGCCGACTTGGGCAGGCCGCGTAAAGCCTTTCGCGCCGCAAGGGTGAACCGCACAGCCGCCATAGCCCTCACCTCTCGGGGTCGTTATTCCAAAATTGTACCACGTGATATTCCTGTGCTGATTTGTGTCTATAACAAAGGCGATGTTGTAATATAACGTCCTGTGTGGCGGAGCGTTCGCTAGGCCGCGTCCCGCCATGGTCAGCCGTCAACGGCCGGGCTTTGGCGGCGGCGCTTGGGCGGCGGCGCTTGGGCGGCGGCCGCGGGCTTATCTGACGATGCCGAGCCAGGACCACCGATTGAGTTCGTCGGCGGCGGGCAGGCGCAAGCCCCCCGCGCCCAGGCCGGACGTGAGCAGACGACGGGCGCGGCGGGCTGAGCCGTACAGCGCACACGCGGGGTCGAGCCCCAGGGTGCGGCGCCCCGGCTCGGGCGCACCAAGACCGACGGTCTCATGAGGCTGGTCCATGACGCCTCTGGGATTGTTTGTGATTTGTTCTCTTGTACCACGCCTGTCTGAGAAGGGAATCCAAACGGCGGCGGGACCGCTCAAACTGCGGCGCTGGTGCGCGAAGGACACACCCTTTACGGCCCCTGCGAGACGATCGGCCGCCGTCCCGGGCCAGACATTACACCCCGCGGACAACGGGCCGCGCGAGGGAACCGAACCGCGTCAGCCCCCGTAGACCGTGCGGCTGACGGTGAACCGGTCCACCGCGCCCTTGGCGTCAGGATAGATCCGAACGTCCCAGGACACGTCTTCTAGAGCGAACCCCGGCGGACGGCGGAAAGAAACATGGCTGCAGACGACGCTGCCGTCTTTGTGTCCATGGCAGATAGTCCCGGCGCGGCGCACCGCCGCCACGGCGCTCGCCATGGGCATGCCCTTGACGACCGTCTGGTTGAGGAAAGCCCTCGCGGCGGGGTCTCGCTGCTCCCGCGGCATGAACTCCACCTGATCGAAGCTGAAGGGTCCGGGCTGCGGGACAGCGGCGCCGGCGGCGGCGCTCAGGACCCCAGCGGCTAAAACGGCGAGGAGGCGATGCTTGGACATGGGGACGATGATCCTAAAAAGGTCTTCGCCGCCGGACCCTTGCGCCCCATGCCTGGGGGGGCTGGACCGCTGCGCAGGACTGCGCCAGGGCGCTTTGGGCGAAAATCCATGGGCGTTCGCTTGAACACACCCCCTATCGGGCGCTGAAAGATGAAGCGACCGCAAGAATATCTCTCAGATCAATAGATCTGAAATTGAATTATGCGATGGTCTGGAGACTCTAAGATTAAAAATTTCTCATGCTGGAAAGGCTAGGCGGGTATTATGAAAATACTTTAACCTACTTAAATACTAGAGGGAGGATATTCGTGATCCAGCCCCCAAGGGTCCTCTATAATTGTTTCGCCAGTTTTC
>Ga0209208_10007975_pt1 | contig 14212 bp, 14 predicted proteins | sample S1TSphfallax_3_FD_187694 | JGI IMG/M metagenome (GOLD analysis project Ga0209208, IMG submission 187694) | Host-associated microbial communities from peat moss isolated from Minnesota, USA - S1T2_Fd - Sphagnum fallax MG (SPAdes) (version 2) | ecosystem: Host-associated > Plants > Peat moss >...
TTGTCCTTTGAGTGTAGCACATTGGTGTGTTTTGATTTCACAGAAACTAATTTCAACTTCCCAGCGGCGATGATAGTGAATAATTAAATCTTTAGCAGAAATCAATCAATTTTAGATTTTGGATTTTGGATTTTGGATTTGGGATTTGGGATTAAGAGTATCTCTAAAAAAACCTAAACCCTGTGCCTAACTCACTAATTTTCAATCCAAAATCCAAAATCTAAAATCTAAAATCGTATGTTCCTTTACCTTGGCTCGAACCGTAGGTAAAATCTAGAATTAGGCGTGTTGATGCTGATATTAATGTCACTATTCTCAGCATGGGAAAAGCACTTTCTCCTCGACCACATTTAGATTTACAAAATTTATCAGAATTACTTTGGGTATCAGGTGTTGTACATGTGGAACCATCAAATATCACTGTGGTCCATATATAAAAGTCAGATTTCAATGTTGTAAAACTAGAAGTGAGTTTTTTAAAAATTAGTTGAAAAATTGTTAAGCCTACACGAACTCTAGCATGACCGAGCCAATTTTAGATTTTGGATTTTGGATTTTGGATTGTGAAGACATATGAAGAAAACCAACTCTCGATACTAACTAGTTCATTCCTAATCCAAAATCTAAAATCCAAAATCCAAAATTGCTTGACGGCATTTATTTGATGGATCACTCGCTAAAGATTCTTTGATTATAGTTGATAAATGTGAAGCGATTGGTTGCAGATCATATTCTGTTGTAAACTGAGCAAGTAGCTGGTGATGTTCTTTTTGAATTCCCATATAAAACTGTCAAGCATGGCTTGGAAGAAACTCTTGTAAAGCTTAAATATTTTTCCATATTTTGTCAATCCATACTATCAAATTACTCATTTTGGAGAACGGAGAAATTACTCATTCATTATTTTTTAAATCCTATTTCAAATATTGACAAGATTGATGATTCATGAATTCAATAAAAATGTCAGCATTATATAATATTAGATACATTTTACCTATAGTTTAGACTAAATTAGAGTTATTTTTTATGCCTTAATATTTTGCAGGATTAATATTAATAATTATTTGTGGGATCTTAATTTCATTCACGGGTATTGGAGTTAAACTCACAATACGGTTCTCAATTATTTGAGTTTTATTTTCATACAGCCATAGTTGTTGCCGATATACTTCAGCCACGACCAGCAATGTCTTGTATTGACATTTAGTTAAACTTTCAAGCTCTGCTCCTAAGGCAATTAAATCGTCAATATAACCTAAGTTTCTTTGAATATAATGGAGTTGTTTTTTAATTGCTTTTCTTCTCTCTTTTTGCTTAACACGACGCTTTTTTACCACTTCTAGATAATCTTTTCTTGCTTGTTTCCGATTGGTTCTGGGTTTTCTACCTAATTCCCCTTTCTTCTGTCCATGCAGAGCATCTATAATTTTTTCTGTGTGCTTTCTCGCTTCATTTAATATCTCTATATCTGTCGGATAGCTAACATCAGCAGGCACACAAGTCGCATCTAATATTAATTTACCGCTATTTGATGGCTCACTGATTTCTGCCCCGGGGTCTTTTTTTTATCTGATTCAGATGCTGTTATTTCTCGCATCTTCTTCACCATCTCTTGATTGATTCTGTTTACTAAATTAATATCTATTCTTTGACGAAAGTACACCATCATTGATGCATCAAATGGTGTTTCACTACTATAAGATGTCATGCCTATAAAGTATTGTAGATAAGGGTTCTCCTTGATCTGCTCTACTGTTTCCCTGTCGCTTGTTCCTAATCTCTCTTTTATTATTAACGCCCCTAGTGCTATACGAAACGGTTTCGCTGGCGCTCCTATTTTTGACTCAAAACTTACAGAATACTCCGCTTCAAATTTTAGATTTTAGATTTTGGATTTTAGATTAGAAGAGAATAGGTCAATCTCTTCTCGCCTACTCCACCTCTCCCCAATCTAACCAGTCCCCAATCTAAAATCTAAAATCCAAAATCCAAAATTGTTTTACCCACCGATTATCTGCTGATAATTTTCCCTCCGCCGTCAGTTCAAAGTTTTCTGCTGAAATTGGTAGATCCACCTGTTTGATATACATAGTTCTTATTTACACTAAATACTACTGGGAATAAATTCTCAAGCGTTGATTTTGGCTCATTTTAGACTCTTTTCTGCCCACTTACAACATTTTTTCAGTCTATAATCCTTACTGTGTCAACCTTTTCCATTTTTTCAGCAAGCCCTACATTATGGGTATGAGATCCTGAAGTTTTTTACCTTATCTTATAACTGCTAGGGGATGATGAAATAATCCACTGTTTCTAAATACCCCTCATTTTTCCCGTTATCTTTTTATTCTAGCGTTGGCATAGCCGCCACCTACCATAACCCCCGATCCAAAGTCCTATTGTCTTGTTAATGATTCTCATTAAATGTTGCTTGTTGATAATAAATCTTTACTCTAAAATCCTTATTATATCTAGGTTTCACGACTTAGTCGGAAAAGTCAGATTGCGGATCATCGTTCCTTGGATAGACACACTAAAGAAGTAAATTAAGACAATAGAATTTATCCTTGGGGATGATGGAGTTAAATCAGTGGCATCTATAATTGTGCACATATAAAAGTAAATAGTTTAAGTTTATGTGTGGCATAGTGGCTTTATTTTCGACCCAGAAACCGATTTCTGAGTCATTCTTGAAATTAGGGTTGGACTGCTTAAAGCATCGGGGACCCGATGGGCAAAAAATTTGGATTTCCCCAGATGGTCGTGTGGCTTTAGGACACAGAAGACTCAGCATTATTGACTTAATTACTGGTGATCAACCCATTGCTAACCAAGACGAATCTTTACATATTATTGCCAACGCTGAATTTTATGGTTTTGAGCAGATCCAGCAAGATTTAAAAGGATATGGTTATCAATTCGGGACTAACAGCGACACTGAAATCGCCCTCCATTTATATGCTCAATTCGGCACACAATGCCTACACCATCTCCGAGGCGAATTTGCTTTTATAATTTGGGATCAGCGCAATCAAGTATTATTTGCAGCACGCGATCGCTTTGGAATTAAGCCTCTATATTACAGTGTTTATAATCATACTCTGTATCTAGCTTCAGAAGTTAAAGCCTTGTTTGCGGCTGGTGTACCTGCTTATTGGGACCGGGAACATTGGTGGCAGGATAGCTGGGGAGTGTTGGGACCAGATGAAACTTTATATGCGAATGTAAATCAAGTTCCACCGGGTTATTTCCTGTTAGCATCTTCTGCAGGAATCCGCCTGCACCGCTACTGGGATTTTGATTACCCTAGATTTGATGATTCCTGGACCGAGACAACTCCAGATGATTATATTCAACAACTCCGCTCTAAATTAGATGAAGCAATCCAGTTACGTTTAAGAGCTGATGTCCCTGTGGGCTGTTATTTGAGTGGGGGACTAGATTCATCTGCCGTATTAGGAATGGCTGCAACCCATAGCTCTGAACCTATTCAAGTATTTACTATTGCCTTCGAGGATGCAGTATATGATGAAGCCACCATTGCCTTGGAAACAGCGGCTTATGTCGGTGCTCAAATTCAGGTTATTCCACTCAATCAAGCTGACCTAGCTGATAATTTTGCCGATGCAACTTGGCATTGCGAAAGATTAAGCATAAATGCTCATACAACTGCCAAGTATCTCTTAAGTCGTGCTGCTAGAGATGCAGGTTATAAAGTTGTTTTGACTGGAGAAGGTGCAGATGAAATTTTTGGTGGCTATGTACATTTCCGTCAGGATAAGGTACTCTACCATCAAATAGGTGAAACTGAAGAAAATATTCAACTTTTGTTAGCAGAATTAAAACGTACTAATCAAGTATCGGCAGGTTTCTTAGTAGCTGAAAATGAAGTAAGTCCCAACTTAGATACGGTGCAAAAGCTGTTAGGCTTCATTCCATCTTGGATGCAGGCATTGTCACAGATACATCTGGTGTCTCTACCCTATTATTCCCCAGAATCAATGATCCAACTCCAAAATCGGGATGTGTATCGCCTATTTTTCAATCAAATAGATGTGAAAGGTCAGCTTCAAGGTAGAGAACCTGTGAATCAATCTCTCTATTTGTGGTCGAAAACTAGTTTAGTGAATTTCCTGTTGCGGATGTTAGGTGATGGGGTAGAAATGGCACATTCTATTGAAGGCAGGCTGCCATTTTTAGATCATCAAGTTGTAGAATTAGTGCGAAATATACCCGTTAATCTCAAAATTAGCGGCATTACAGAAAAATATATCTTGCGGGAAGCAGCCAAGCCTTTCCTTACAGATACAGTGTATCGCCGTCAGAAACATCCGTTTCTCGCTCCACCTTCAACATTGAAACCCCAGGCAGCATTGCAACAACTCATCCAAGACACCCTGCGAAGTGCCAGTATGTCTGATGTTCCTTTTTATAACCAGGCGGCAATAGTCAGGCTACTAGATAAAATACCTACACTAGATGCCAGTCAACGAGGGATTATCGATTCAGTTCTGCTCAGGATGCTTAGTACTTGCATACTTCAAGAAAGATTTGGTCTGACCTAATCTATCCTGTAATTACTCCCTCTACAGCGCGCTGTCCTAACTGTTTGACTAAGCTAATAAGTTCAGTTATCGGTATATCTTTGTGGGAAAGATGATCAAAGTTGGACGTAGCCAGTGTCTTACCAAAATGTGCTTCTTCTACAGAGGAATAGCCCAGAATTTGAGTTTTCGGAGACATTGCCTTAATATAATTAGATGCACTCCAACCATCCATAACAGGCATTTGCAAATCCAGAACAATCACATCAGGGTGACGGTTCTTAACCATTTCTATAGCTTCTTGTCCATTACAAGCTAAACCAACTACTTGAATGTTTTCTTGAGAAGAAAGAGCTAATTTCAAGGTTAGGCGAGTTAGTTCGTGATCGTCCACCACGAGAACCCGTAAATTATACGGCTCATAAGACAGCATTAACATTCCAGGGAACAAAGAACTGTTTACTCTAGCTTTTAAAGTCTATCAAAATAAGTGTTAGTATTTAATCTATCCTACGGTTGAATAATTTGGCTGCACCCATCACCAAATAATGGCAGAACTTCTTGAAAAATTTAAATTTTCCGCAAAAATGCTTGTTAATTGCATAGAGCCAGCAAATACATTTAAGTAAATCTTATTACATATATTTACAGAGGATCATGAAATTAGCTGATAAGTTGGAATCAGGGCAATTCGGCACCTTCAATCAAACTTATCAGCATAATCATACCTAATTATCAAGGTTAAAAGAAATCTTTTTGGAGTTAATCAAATTTGAGGGCAGATCTATTGACCGTAGTGACATGGACATCAGGTTCTTTTGGGAGTTAGCCTCAGGACAATTATCACAAGGATGCCTTTGGATATAACTACCGTCGGACTGTAACTCCCAAGCTTGACGGTTATCGGCGAGCATAATTCCCAGAATTTCTTGTAAATCTTTACCAATATCTTGATCTTTGATGGGGGTAATTACTTCTACCCGACGATCTAGATTGCGGGACATCCAGTCAGCACTGCCAATATATATTTCTTCTTGGCTGTTGTTATAGAAGTAATAGATTCGGGAGTGTTCTAAAAAGCGACCGACAATGCTGATGACACGAATATTTTCGCTTACATCTTTGAGACCTGGGCGTAAACAGCAAATACCCCGAATAATTAAATCAATTTGTACACCAGCGCGGGAAGCAGCATATAGTGTGGCGATGATTTCCGGGTCAACTAAGGAGTTCATTTTGGCCACAATCCGCCCAGAAAAACCATTTTGGACATTGTCAATTTCGCGGTGGATTAAGGCTAGAAAGCGATCGCGCATATTCACAGGTGCGACGAGCAATTCTCGATAGGTATTTTCTAGGGAGTAACCTTTGCGAGAGTAGCCTGTCAAAAAATTAAATACATCTGTTAAATCTGCGCCCAATTCTTCACGACAACTAAATAATCCTAAATCTGTGTAAAGCCGTGCGGTTTTCTGGTTATAATTACCAGTGCCAATATGCAAGTAGCGACGCATCTGTTCTTTTTCTCGCCGTACCACTAAGACTATTTTACTATGGGTTTTCAGCCCTACTAATCCATAGACTACGTGGACTCCCACTCTCTCTAGATGCCGCGCCCAGTAGATGTTATTCTCCTCATCAAACCGTGCTTTTAACTCCACCACCACTGATACTTCCTTACCGTTTTCCGCAGCAGCAATTAGGGCATTAATAATTGGCGAATCCCCAGAAGTGCGGTAGAGTGTCATCTTAATTGCTAGCACATTTGGGTCGTAGGCAGCAGTGGTAATAAAACGCACTACTGTGGCCGTGAAGGATTGATAGGGATGGTGTACTAGCAAATCCTTTTCCCTGATCAAAGCGAAAAAGTCTTTACCTTCCTCCAACTCCATCACCTCTGGGTTAACACTGGGTTCCCGTAGCCGTTGCAGCCGCACAGGGACTACGGACTGTCGGGGGGGATCTTTGAGTTCTGGCAATGGCAGGGCCATAAAATACATTAAATCCCGGAGTCCCAATAGACCACTGACTTCATAAACATCGTCCTTAGTTAGTTCCAGATCCTCCAATAACTGGGAACGAAGTGCTTCTGGTGTCTGAGGTTGAATTTCCAGACGCACAGAAGTTCCACCAATGCGACGTTTACGGAGTTCCTGTTCAATTGCCAGTAATAGGTCATCAGCCTCATCTTCTTCGAGTTCCAAATCAGCATCACGGGTGAGGCGGAAGGGATGATATTCTAGGATATTCATCCCCGAAAATAGGGACTGGAGATTGTGGGCAATTGCTTGTTCTAAGGGTACTCCTGTCCAGTAGCTAGGTAGTCCGTTGTTGTGAATTCCTAACTCCGAGGGCAGGGGCAAAAATCGGGGTAAAACTTTAGGGACTTTGACCCTAGCAAATAATTCTTCCTCCGTATCTGGGTTTTTGACCATTACTGCCAGATTCAAGCTGAGGTTGGAAATGTAGGGGAATGGATGGCTAGGATCAACAGCTAAAGGAGTAAGCACCGGAAATATCTGTTCTTTGAAATAGTTATCCAGATAATTTCGTTGTTCCTGACTCAAATCTATATAATCTAGGATGTGGATACCATCACTAGCTAGCATCGGACGCAGTACTTGCTCGAAATGCTGATGCTGCTTTGTGATTTGGGGAATCAAATGCAAGCGAATATCGTTTAGTTGTTGTTGGGGCGTGCGTCCATCGGGAGTTAACTGACTAACTTTGGCTTCCACTTGTTGCTTTAAGCCAGCAACCCGCACCATAAAGAACTCATCTAAGTTAGAGCAGAAAATAGCTAAAAACTTCAGGCGTTCTAACAGGGGTGTTCGAGGGTCACAGGCTTCATGCAATACTCTGTTATTAAATTGCAACCAGCTTAGCTCGCGGTTGATATAGTATTGTGGATCTTTAAGATTGATAACAGCAGCACTTTTTTTAGATTTCGCCATAATTACCTAAAGGCAGATAGATGTTGCCGATTTAACCGGAGAATACTAAATATAGTAAATTAAACCTGGACAGGTATGTGGAGCGGCTAATAACTCATCATAAACAAATTCAGGGTCAACATTTACCCCTCCTGGGGGAAAAGAAGTGCTGCTGGTCATGCTAATAACCTATGTTTCAAGCTACCCGTCGTCGTCTGGCTATCTGGTACACTGCTGTAACCGCTGTATTACTTTTGCTATTTGTCAGTGTAGTGTATTTATATGTTCACAGCACACTCATTGAACGGATTGACGATACTTTAAATCATGTAGTAGAAGTAGTCGAGCGTTCATTAGTAATTGAGCCAACAGCAGATAAACTTCAGGTCAATGTAGAGGCTAGTTTTCGTAACAATACTGACACAGTGGAAGATGACCACATTGACCTAGAATGGTTCAGTCTGACAGGTGAATTACTTTGGTCAACTCTCCTTGAGCCCCTAAATGTTCCCATTCATATCAACCGTACTGGGGAGACAGTGCGTGTGGGAGATCTGGGAGAGTCAACAATATTACTACGACAAGTTACCCATCGGGTAGAAGTTGGACGGCAAGTACTAGGATATCTCCGTGTAAGCCACCCCTGGTTTGAAGTTACCAAACCTAGTCGCCAGTTGATTTTTGATTTAGCATTGGGAACTGTGTTGATGGTACTTTCTGTCGCTGCCAGTGGCTGGTTTCTTTCTGGTAAGGCAATGGAACCAGTGGGTGAGTCATACCAGCGGCTCAAACAATTTACTGCTGATGCTTCCCATGAGTTAAGAAGTCCTATCACCCTGATTCAGACAAATGTGCAAGTAGCCCTTGCTGATTTAGACTCAGGGGAGTTAGCAGCTACTAATATTCCTCATTATCGACAACAGTTAAGGGTAGTAGAACGCCTCACCCAGCGTTTAGGTAAGTTAGTTAACGACTTACTCTTTTTAGCCAGACAGGATAGTGGCACTGGCAAAGAGGTATTTTCAACTTGTCCACTAGATGCCTTGTTAATGGAAGTGTTAGAGGAACAGCAGCTATTGGCTACGGAGAAGAAAATTACCCTTGCCCTCGATTTAGTTGATCCTCTGGTGGTAGAAATTAATCTGGAGTTACTTGAGAATTGGTTTACGTTAATGGGCAACTGGGATCAACTAGTGCGATTATTCACTAATTTGATTAGTAATGCCTTACAACACACTCCCCCTAATGGGAGGGTGAATGTGGAATTAGGACGGATTGAAGGCGTAAATTGGATTTCAGGCAGATGTTACACCCATGCCCAATTACAAATTAAAGTCAGTGACACGGGGATGGGAATACCCCCAGAGGCACTACCAAGATTGTTTGATCGGTTTTATCGGGTAGATCCGGCACGTACTCATACAGTGGGGACGACGGATTTAGACACCACCACCGGATCGGGATTGGGATTAGCAATTGCTCAAGCTATTGTTAAACACCACCAAGGTCAGATTCAAGTTGAAAGCACAGTGGGCAAGGGCACAACCTTCACTATCACTCTACCAATCAATGTTGATCTGTAATGGGGACAAAACAAATAAATTTTGCTCCTATTCATCCTCAAGACAGATTAAATTTACCTTTTTGCGTTTCTCTGGTTAGATGAAGAACCTAAATCCAAAGTTAGATAATTGGTTATGAGTGCAGTACTCTGAATAAATTTTTTTGTGAGGGATAAACTATGAATAAGAACTTTCTGGGAATTATTTGTGGGGGATTCGTGATTAGTTTACCAGGGATGTTCGTACCAGTGGTAGCACAGCAGTCTCTAGCTAAAGTTAACCCCTGTCCCCAGATTTTTTACGAGGAGCCACATAACCATCAGGTTTTAGTTCCCCAGGGATGTCCACCCAATGCTCTAACTCAAAAATTAATGGAGCAAGGACTTCTCCCTGTTGGCTCAGTACCTGCCACTCCGTCCCCAAGCCAGGTAAAATTGGGTGTCGGAGGTGAGGCTCCTTCTGCAACCAACGCAAACCCAAGTATTTTGAATGAGCCACCCTACAATCGCTCAGCTAAAGAACCACCGCCAACCCCTAGTACAGTAATCGCTCTGACAGACGGTAGAGTGAATGTCAAGTTAGTCAACGATACAGGTGCAGACGTGACTTACCAAGTGATTGGGGATACTTCAGAGCGCTCGCTGCAAGGTAAAACCGATGCCACACTGCAAAATTTGAACACCCCTGTAACTGTCACATTTCAGCGAAATGATGGGGGGCTACTGATGGTAACTCTTGAGCCAACCTCCCCATCGGGAGTGTTGGAAGTGAGATTGAAAGAAACAACGGATGTGAATCAAGATCGGAAGGCGCTACAGATTCAATCAGACGGTGCCGTATTCTTGAATTAAGAGGGTTTCGTAACACCCCTATGTTCCAGAATAAATCAAGAATTTCGACAGTTTTAGAGGAAGGGGAGTGAATAATTACTCAGTTTCTGGCGCAGATTCACCTAAATAAATAGCGCGAATATCAGTAGGCAATTTGTCTTCTAACAGAAGATAGCCTTCCTGAAGAAAATTAACCACGTCGCCAGGAGTAATATTTTCCCCTTCAGCTTGCAAATAAGCAGCAATTCTAGTTTCGCTCCAGTGGAAGGTTTGCGCCATCAAGACTATCAAGCGTAAAAGCGGTGAAACTTGGTTTAAAGCCTGTTCTACATAGCACCAGAGCGGGGGTGAAGTAGTTTGCAGGGAGTAGTGAATTGCCTCAGTGGGAGGTAGTTGAATCTCGTTGATACAGAAAGCGGTCATGTTGATCAACCAGTTCTGTAAGGTTAGAGGTTCAGGATCTCCTGAATATGCCTTTAAATCTAAACCTCTGAGTTCGTAGTAGATATGTCGCCAGGTCAGGGCAAACAGATAATCTGCTTGGACAGGCGATCGCGCCGAATGCCAAATTAAGGTGTACACTACAGGGCTATAGCGGCAAAATATGCCAACAAAGTACTTACCAATTTCGGGATGAGACTGAAACAGGTTCAGCAATTCATTGTCACTGTGATGAGACAGTGACCTCACCAGTGGGTGATTAGATTCAGAAAAATGAGGAATTTGCACAGTTTTGGGGGTTGAGAGTTGTTAAAATACGCTGCAAGTCAAGAATAAATTGCATAATATGTAGATATTATCTAGCTCGTAGCGAAGACTCAGACCAGTGGAGTATTGATAAACTAGAGACTAAAGACTTACTGTTAGTCTTTATCGACAATACTAAAAGCGGCTCCTTTATACAATCTTTGATTTGTTCATGGTTATAGCAGCTAATTTGATACCATTAACTTTAGGCTCCCTATTACCTTCCTTGCCTTTGGACAGCTTATTTTCCACCCAAGGCATTATGGTAATGTTACTGGCAGCATATGCTGGTGCTATGTGGCTATTCCTCACCAGCGCACCGAAAGTGTACACTGTGATGGTGTCAGACTTGGGAATTGCCCGAGACTTGTATGCAGGGCTGTTGGATTTGCCAGTAGCAGAAGTACCTTTGCACTACTACTACAACTACGAACAAACCATAGGCGCAACGACAGTTGACCCACTGTATATGTCCGCTAGTCCCAGTTGGTCAGGCAAAACCTCAGATAACGCTAACGCCGGGCTGTGGTATCAGTTAAAGAAAAATACCCAGTTGCATGTAATCATGGGTGCTAGTTTAGGCAGCAAAAATCAGCAACGCCACGTTTGTTTTGATCGCAATTGTCTGCAATTGATTTTAATGCGGGTTGAAACGCGAGGTCTGAAGTTTAAGATTCGCAACGAGAAACCTTTGAATTTTTTAGTCAAGGACTATGAAGGGCGGATTATTGAGATGGCTGAGGTAGCGAATTAAGTACCTATGCAAAATTAATTGCACAAAATTTAGGCATCAAACTCTTATCCAGACTGGAAAGTCCTGTGTAAATAATTCTGCACGATTACTTAGTAATTACCTTCCCTGGCTGTGCCAGAAATCCCCTAAATTTATTTATGGGGATTCTTTCTAACTTGAAAGAGGAGTGTAAGGGTGTACAGAAGGAACCTCTTTCATGCCTGGCGGTGAAAATTTTTTCATTGGGATTGCCTCCTGCCTCGTTAACGTTTTGCGGAAGTCCCCACCCTCAGCGTAGCAGGGTGGGGATAGGGAGCAGGCAACGACAATTGCACACCTGAGCAACATCAACGATCAACTCAAATTTTGATTAGCTCCCTTTTAAGCAAGTTTTCTTCCAGGATTGGCATTTGATTTTCAATATCAAAACCATAGCCATGGGGAAGAATATCTAGTTTAACTCCCCAAAGTGCTAAACCTTCTCCCCTGCGGAGTCTTTGCAAGTTGATGTGGCTAGTTTGACTCACATCCACGATATTAACGGCATTTTCGCCAATAACTATGAATTGATTATCTTTAACTACCACAGCCGTATTTTCATCTAGTCCTAGTCCCCACATATGGGGTTGTAGCGCTAAGGCGGAGAGTAGCCGTCCTAAACGTCCCCGTTGGTCAAAATGGGAGTCAATAATCACCCCCTGTAGGAAACCTAATCCAGGGTCTAATTTACTAATTCCGTACCGAGGGTTACCGTTACTAGATCCCTCAACAATCATCATATTTGACATGGCATGGGCCCCTGCACTCGTACCCCCAATGACAAAATCAGGCTCGTTGTAACGTTGATGTAGAAGTGCATCTATCTCGGTATCTTTGATTAACTTGTAGATCCGATCCTGATCACCCCCAGTAAAAAATACACCAGTAGCATCTTTGACATCATCTAGTGCTCTAGAGTCATTAGCATCTTCTCGCTTGGCTGTGTCTATAACACGAACACGGTCCGCGTCTAACCGCTTGAATGCTTGTGTATATTCTTCTCTCGCTTCCCTGGGTCTTGCTGTGGCCACCGTCATTACCACAATTCTGGCACTCCGTCCGCCTGCTAGCTCCACAAACTTGCGGAGAATTAGGCAGTCCCTATCCATATCTATAGCTCCACCAGCAATCACAAAAGATCCATGAGTTTGATTTGATGACATATTCTCTCCACTTGAATTAACGCTAGTTTTACTCGATAATATCGATTACATTCCCAAGGTCAAAATATTTAATAACTGAAAACTGCTATATTTAGGGAATACAATCTAAATGAGGAAATACCAATTTCAAGCTAAGCGTTATTAGCTGGTTTCTAATCTATCTCTGGATTTAAGTTTAGTAAGTTATGGTCTTGAATTAAAATGATAACATATGTTCATTTTGATAGATATAATTAGTGAGGCTAACAAAAGAGGCGCTTGCTAATTAAATAACTTTAAAATAAAAGTAAATATAAAAAGATTATCCATTATCAAATATGGAAAGTTCTAGATTTGAAGTAATTGGTGCAGCCTTTGATTTAACTTCCCGCATTCGTGGTTGTCGGACAGCACTACAAGTACTGCGGGATGAAGGCTTATTGCAGTGGATCAAGCACGTAGAAAAATTGAAAGCATTAGAGGATATTGATGTATCCATTAAAGGGATATTCCGTTTATTTTATGGAGCCCAATATCAAAGCATTGTTATCTGATAGCCTTAAACCCAATCTTTCATCTTGTTTACCTGATTCTTTGGATTGGGGCAAAGCTGCTTTTCTTGCACTCTCTACTTTTCTGCCTCATTTAGTCCTGTCTTTGTTATTATTCGACATTGAACGACTTCGACTATTAGCACTTGGTCACGGAATTGACATCACTATTTCCATGTGCAAGATATGAGCCTCTAACGGGCGCGGCGATCGCTCCCGTGAAATATGAAAGAAACACATTTGACTCAAATCTTTAGAGGGTGTTTGAAAAGGGTCAGATTGAGCCTCAAGTGCAACTCAGCGGGGCGATTGCAAACCCTAAAACCCTTATTCTCTGGTAGCCGCTTCTCAGGGGTCGGGGTAGTAAAATCTACGCTAAAGGACTTTTCAAACACCCTCTTAAGGTCAATCAATTTTGGATGCAAGGATTTTAGATTTTAGATTAGGAGGAACTCTAAACAAACACCTAACACCTGCTCCTAACTAACTCATCACCAATCCAAAATCCAAAATCCAAAATCTAAAATTGGCTCGGTCCCTGAGACAGTGCTGCTGGCCCTAACAAGCTCTGATAACTGGTCGTTCGCGAAGCGTGTGCTTTGCACATGGCTAACATTACCCCGAAAGGGAGGCTCCTCGGAGCGAACCATTATGCGTACAGGGTTGTGAGATTTGGAATGGTAATTGTCCCATTGAAAGTGCAATTGCATTAGTACACCAATCGAACAGCCCCAAGGCGGTAATAGATAAACCAAAAAAAAGATTCACTGCAACTAAACTCGCCGGGTAGTTTCCCTCTCTTTCTCTGAAGCCGCGCTCGTTTCCCACTTACCAAGTTTTCTTATGAATACTAATACCCTTAGCTTACCTACTCCTCTCAAATTAAATATTGACTTAACTGACTAACAATTTTGTCAGCTTTGTCAAATAAGTTTTGCTCCTTTATAATATATCTGTCCTAGCCCAGGAAAGAGGTATGATAAGGCTCAAAGGCTCTTTACTGGACATGGGCGATCTCCTTATGACTAATCACACTCTACAATCAAGCCGTGAATGGTGGTCACAAAGATGGCTAGATTTGCTAGATGCCTATCGTTTTAAAAAGCGGTTAGAACGGGCGAGGAACTATGC
>Ga0209208_10007976_pt1 | contig 14210 bp, 7 predicted proteins | sample S1TSphfallax_3_FD_187694 | JGI IMG/M metagenome (GOLD analysis project Ga0209208, IMG submission 187694) | Host-associated microbial communities from peat moss isolated from Minnesota, USA - S1T2_Fd - Sphagnum fallax MG (SPAdes) (version 2) | ecosystem: Host-associated > Plants > Peat moss >...
TCCTCGTGATTATCTCCTTGAACTTTGCCATCCCCTTCCTAGTGATCATCTTTTTGAACTATCGTTGTCTTTTTAGTCTTGGTCATCCCCTTCCTGGTGATCATCTCCTTGAATTATTGTCGTCTTCCTGGTCTTTCCATTTTTGTTGTTTTAGTGCTTTTGTTGCTTCTTGGCTAAGGTTTTTTGTTGCAAAATGCTAAAATATTCACTTGATGTTATTACATATGATTGGTTATAGTCCATTAATGGTTCTCTCCTTGTTTTCCTTACCGACAAATGTGGCAAGGAGAGCAAATTTTACAAAAGATACTAACTCCTAAGTTGTTATTGTAAGATGATGAACTTGTTGCACTTCAATTATAGGTCCATTTGCATCAACAATTAGATCATGGATCATTTATGTTTACCCATTTGCATCTGCAACAATAGGGCTCCTAGGTTCCTTCACTTAATACTTCACATTTGATTACTCATGTTCATATGCTTCTAGAGTTTCAAGCTCTTACAATGTTGTTGCTATGTTCATCAACTATGTAGCAATTCCATCTTCTCCCCACTGTTCTTGCCCATTAGTTGTATCATCAGAACCCTCGTTATCGTGATCTAAAATGTTTATAGGTGTTGTTGTGTACACTTTAGATGGCCTAATCTTGTGATCCATTGCCTTTGGATTCAGAGGCCAAATTCCTATACCCTTAAACCCACTCCTAATATATTTTTTTGGAAAATGATTAGTCCAAGCTCGTATTTGCCCAGTTAGCTAATGTGCATTTGTTTAATTCACAGTGATTATTCTTGACCATTGCATTGTCTCTTTCTTTCTTAAAAACAATTTTGAATGGTTTGAAACAACTCACATCTAGGGGTTATAGAACATGAGATGTGTGAGCTAGTAAAGTGACCATATTTAAACCAAATTATTGTGCTTATGCAATTGCTTCTAACATAACTTGTGATCCATGTCCATCTAGAATTAAGAGATGTTAGTTAGATTGAAAGACTAATTTTTTGAAAAATGACAATTTGTTTTTGAAAAGGAAAGATGTCATCCATGCTTTGGTTTGCATTGTCATACATGTACCTGCATTGCACAATATGATGTAATCATCTGTGATCCACTAACCTCCGAAGATATAAAAACTTAATAGGAAATCTCCTGCTACATTAATAACATAGTTCACCGTTAACCATTCCATGGACCTTGGAATGGTTTTATAAACTTTATTGGAGCCTCTTTTTGCCCCCAATTATCGCCATGCTTGGATTCTTGTTTCATCTGAATTTTAAATGTGATCAAGGTTATATTTGTGTTGTGTATGGAGTGTTTGTAGATTCTGGTAAAAAAATGTTGCATGATTGTGAGATCATGTGCTTTGTAGACATTTAATCCTTCAACAAGTCAAATACTTAGCTTTCGATGTTGATGCTTGAAACATTACGACCATGAATTCCTTGGAATTCCATGTTTGAAAAAGGTGGGCCTAGTTTGTGTCATTCTGTTACTTTAAGTAAATGAACTGATGCAAGGTGATTGAAAGTCCACATTCTTGCATTTTAAAATCCAAGCCACAAGTGTTTCATCCTTTTGGTCTATGAACACATCCGATGCACTAGAAGTTGCAATGGATGTAGTGGAAAAATGATGAATATCTTTGAGAAAAGCTAGTAAGTTTTGGCACATACCAATCACATTCCTTTCAAATCATTTGAATGGGATGACAAGATCAAAAAAGCAAGGGCCACAAGTGCTTCATCCTTCTAGTTTGTGAGCACACCTTGTGGCCCTTGCTTTCTTGATTTTGTCTTCTCATTCAAGTGATCCTGAAAGGGATGTGACTAATATGTGCCAAATCTTGCTAGTTTTTTTCAAATATATTCATCCTTTTCCACTACATCCATTGCAACTTTTAGCGCATCAAATGTCCATCTTCCTTGTTGTGTTAAGCTAGGAACCTTGTTTACTCTTGCTAGTTTTTTGCTTGTGCTAGAATTATTGGTGGATTGTTGGTCCTACATATTACTTCATCTCCTACGAAGTACAATGGACTATGATGCTAATCCCTTGCCTCCTAGTCCTAACCTCTAGCAAGTTGGGGGGGTCTAATTTGGTCCTACAATAGGTATATTTGAACCTTTTGTATGAATCCCCAAGATTGAAAAAAATGGGTTAGTTTTGCATAATGTTCAAAAGCATGACTTTTTAAAAATGGGTTAGAAGAAATTGTTGCATAGAAATTTTCGAAGTCACCCCATTCTAAATTGACATATGTGGTTGTTGTGTAGGTTGTTAGTGTGTATTTGACATTATAATGCCTTGCAACTTGTTGAAATTTGTGAGAAACGGAGCTATTTGATCTCCTTATTACTCTAGGAATTGTAGATTGCTAGATTCAGCGATAGTATAGATACATGTTGAAATTTTCTTGGTAGAGTTTATCTACATCAAATATTCCTATTCTTGCAAATGATGCTTTTGTGGGTTGATCTTGGACACTTGTTTGTATGCAACAATCATGTGAGTTGTTTGCTTCTTTTACATGTCCTAGCCCTTGTTCTAATTCTAAAGTAGTTGGAGTCTCATCTCTATTTCCTCTAAACCCTTTAAAACTAGGAAATATAAGCACTATGAAACTCTAGACTCCATCTTCTACAACCTTGGATAGTGAGGACATTCTTGCAATGATGTTTAAGAGAAATTGAAAAGCTTTTGGATTTTTGAAGTGTATCCTTCTAATATGATTTACAGAGTTTGTAATGTCTAATTTTGGTGAGATTCTAATGCTCTTGTGCAAATGTACATGCTTTTTAGAGTAAAACTTATTTGTTATCTTTTCGGACGCAAAGATTTTGTTTTGTATTAAGTGTTGAGACCTTGTTGGGGCACTTAAAAGATTATTTGTACTCTAAAATGCTAAATCTTTTAAATATTGCTTCAAATGACCCACTAGCAAACAATTGTTCCTTGTAAAGTGAGCTGAAATAACCTTGTTTGTTGGGCTGCTATGCACTCATATGTGAGTGGCTCATTTGTATAAGTGCAATGTTGGTCTGTGATCACCATCCACATCTTTAATATAAGTGAGGTGCAAAGAGTATAAAAATGGCTTTAATTTGACCCAATGCCGAACACAAATTTTGTTGACTATGTGGGGGAGCAAAAACCACCAAACGCTGGTTCTTTTCACCTTGTGTTTGGTGATAGGGTGAAAACTACACAAAGACTTATGTATTTTATTCCCTTGACTGACCGGAGCCTAAACAATTCGCTCGATCGGTTACCAGCTTATTTTCAGTGATGGGCATTCCTACCCTACAAATTCCCACCATAAAAAACATAAATTCTACTTGCTTGTGACCCAATTGAAAGCAATAGGGATTTCATAAAACAACAAACCATGCAAAAGTCAGAAGGTCAAATAATATTAGGTTCTATCCCCAATTGCAAGGTGGACAAAAACCCAACTAATACTCATGTACCTTCAACATGTTTAGTGCCAAACGAATCCTTGTCTAGGTGATGCTGGCCTGAGTTCTGCTTGAGGAGCTCACAATATTTCAAGGCATGTGATGGGTGTAAGGCGAAAATTCAATACTTGAGCATGTTATTAAATGGCTCAATTGGAGTAGTAGGCACTCGAGCATTTGAGGCAATTCTTTCTGTTTTGGTGCGTTAATTGTTTCAATCCATACAATGACCCAATATTTTGGATCCTCTCTGCAATGAAAACTGTCCTTCCACATTTTGTCAACCTAATGTGAGTTGGGTATTTATGCAAAACACCATGTATGGAGGCCTATCACTATCAGCTTTGTGGATCTTTACAACCTTAGATAATTACACAAATTATTCCCAAAAGATATGAAAAGAGAGGAGACAAAAGAGAAGACAAAAGTCTTTTACTTCCATTTTTAAGGCATGTTTCATCTATGGTTTATCGAGAATAATATTAAACAACATTGGAAATCAAATGTTGAATCTGTTTTCTTTTTTCATGTATTTAGTGTGTTATGAGCAACATTTTTTTGGGCAAACTTTCATAATTTGTCGAATGTTTCTTTAGACAAAACTATGTCCACATATCTGTTTTTTCAGTGTAATTTTTCAGTGAAATTCAGAATATTAACAAAATTGACAGCATGAATGATGAAAGGCATCGCATGGATGAAATTATAATCTGTATTAATTCGTCTCTCTGTTTGTTGGCTAAGTATCTACTAACCTCCTTCCTTCATTACCAGGTAGATGCGTATAGCTATCTCCCCCACTCTATATACTACTCCATGCTTGTAAACTACCTTCAAAAGCAATTACTAATTACCTTGTACCTCTTCTTGTGCTACTCTTTGCCACATTATGCCCCTACAAAATAATTTTCATAGATTGTTGTGTATGACCTTTATGCCCCTAGTTAGTTGTTGTGGGTGCTATTCACGATTAGGCCATACTGTATTAGATGTTATCCCTGGTCTAACCTAGTTATAACTCATGATATTCACTTTTCATTGTACAATAGGTAGTCGTATAATAGTTGTATAATACAGTTAAATAGCCTAGTTAAACAGAATTGTGAAAAATATATCCACATCAGTGTTTTTTTGTGGAGATTTCTTTTTTAAAATAATGAAAAAAGTGATTAGTTTTGCCATTTTTGAAAATATATATTTTTAAAAAAATGATTCACTAGATTTTGATCTAGTTCGTTCAGAAATATAGAACAATGCCCTGAAAAAATATCTACAGTTTGGACAGTTTTCTACAAACCTGTCACCAATTAATGTTAAATATCTTTTGGGATGATGGATAATGCTGCTAGGTCAGAAAACTGAAAAATTAATAATAATACACTGGATTTCAAGTGCCATAATTTTCCATCATATTTAACAATTATCATTTGTGGTAGAGTAAAATTATGAGAAGTGTAGTTATTCAACAACACCAGACATCATTTCTCAAGCCCTTTCAGACCAATTTCATGATTCATATGAAAGGTTGAATCATTGGATGGATATGAATCATGATGATTGATTGTAAGGCCATGATTCATCTCCATCCAATGAGTAGCCATACTTATCATTTCATAATACTCTGTACTCTAAGTTAGTAAAGTTCAGAAGGCCTACTTTAAGGATGCCAATCTACACTTGAGAGATCCTTCTGTCCTCAAAAGTATGTTGTGTGTTCAGGCTATGAAGTATCTATTAATAGTTCAATACTTCATAGCAATGGTAGTTCTACTAAGAGGATTTTTCCTCTTCTGCATGGAGGTAACGTTGAGGACCATTGTAAAACCTTAATTCAGATTTCATCCAAACCAAGGGCACCTTCCTACACCAAACTGAATATACCAGTGCTGGGTGGTTCTTTGAATTTTTATAGTACCTACTGTTGACTTCAGTTCTTTAATTATTTCAGAATCAAAGAACCATCAGTTTTGGTTCTTTGAAAAAATCGGAATAAAAGAACCATGAGTTCTAGTTATTCCAAAATCCTTTAAGAATAGACAATTTTCGTGAAAGAATTAGAAAAGAAACTATGGTTTTCTGGCTAGTTCGTTTTTTTTTCTAGAAGCAGCAGGTAAATGGGTATATTAGTCAGGTTGATATTCAATAAGTATCTATGCCTCATTCTAAGAACCGCCCACTGGAATATATACATTCAAGATGTTCAAAGAAATCAATAGTAGTGTAAATATGCTTATCACCAAACATTAGCCTATCACTGAACACTTTGGTAGATCTTTCTCAATTCTTCTCCATTTTGAGCGATTTAAAATGTTATAGAAGCACCTTCTCAAGCTTTACAAACATCTTTGAAATGCAAAGCCAAAGGAGCAGCCAAAAAAGAGCAGTAAAGAAAAAAAAAAAAAAAAATTGAATTGCAAAACGTGTTTTTTTGCATTTTTCTTCATTTTGACCACTCCTACTTCATCAGTGCATAACTTTGTCGTTTTTTTTGGTTCAAATTGAGTGATTTAAACTGCTCTGAAACTGCCATCTTAAGCTCTACAAGCGTATTTCTGAACAATAGGCTGTGAGCCGTTCAATCAAAAAAAATCTGTAAAAACAATTTCCCCCTTACTTTGGAGGCCTGTAATTTTCTCGCCTCTAATCTGCTTTTGACTACTTTTAGTGTGATACATGCACCAAGAGGAGGGCTGCAGCTACTCTTCAGACACCATAAACAATAGAGCCCTCCTCAAAAAACGGCAAACAAACCCTACATTAAGTGTTCGGACACCAGCCTGCCTACCTTGGATACAGTTCTAAATCCTAATTAGCAAATTCTTTACTCAATGTTAACTCAACGCCAATGAATGAACTCAAAAGCTTGACATTTTTTTACACTTCTTATGTTATGTCATATGTAAGCATCCCAGGAGGAATTCAACAATAAATGGCACAAGGTTTCTACAACCTATACCAAAAGTTGAAAAGCTGGTATGAAAAATTCTCCTTCTAAGATCCAAGTAGAAAAATTGATGAAAAATTTTCAAATGTTTTTTTCAAATTTTGACTTTCTGGTTAGAGTGAAGTTGTGGAGCTCCTAGGACTGTGTGCATTTGCTACAGTAGGTTACACTAAGCTTCAGTTCCTCCCCGTTGAGGGCCCTGAACTATAGTACCTAAGCTACTTGCTTGTGGCTTTTACCTGCAGACTGCGACTAACTCATTTTGACACTAATATTTAGATAGACAAGCTCAGTACAAGGTGAGCACTGAGGACAGTGAGGAAAGCATGGCAAGAGGGAGAACGGAAGTGGAGGAGAGAGGTGCTTTGTTTTTGCCAATTTTGTGTTGTAGTCAAAGTGGTGATAATCCAAAGAAAAAATAAGTAAAGTTTGGCTACAGAGTGGATATGATTTTTATTTTTTTAATTCTTCTATATTTTCTGCTACTTACTGGAGTCTGGAACTTATCATAAAAATCTGGCAATTTGACATTTTCTTCTGGAAATTTAGCAAAATTCGGCTACTTTTCTCCATGAAAATCGCTTTGAATAAGTGAAAATCATATTTTTCAGGTCAAAATTTGGCGAACATTTGCCAGTAAAAAATCTCCTTAGGAGAGAGAATGTGAGGGCAAGCTAAAGCAGAGGAGAAGGAGCACTCAAATCCTTGATGTGAAAGCCTTTACTAATGGACATGAAACTCCCACTTTTGATTGCCCCATCAAGAACACAGGGCAACTAAGATGACAAATAAGAATAAAAAGTATAACATACTCTATGCCTCCAGCTCCTAAGCTATTCAATCTCCGGTGGTCTTTGGTTTTAGATCGGTGGGGTGGGAAGGCAGGGGGCTTGCTCTTTTGAATTTCAGCTATGGTCATTCTTTCTTCTTTTTTTGTTCTTTTTGTTTTTGGTCATCCTTATGCAGAAAGTTTGAAGAAGGTCTTCACTCATGTTGTGTCTATATGATTTAGGACTCACTCTCCATGTAAGTGTAAGTTTACATCATGGGACATGTAAATATAAAATAGTGTAGAAACCAGTGTTGAGTGGGTATTTGATTTATTTATGGGTATTAATCAGGTATCACACCATATATATATATATATATGACCATTAGATTTCCTCTTTCTAAAAACCTGGGCTTGCCTCCTACCTAGGCATTTTACAACTTAGTACCGACCCCACCTCATAACCAGAACACTTTTTAATTCAAATATTTATAACCGGACCTAACCTGGGGGGAGATAATTGGAAAGAGCATCTATAAAAAACTCAACTTATATCCTTTTAGGATCAGTCTTATACTCATCTAGTATGGTTAGGTTTAAGGTTTCATAGTTTTCAAAATGTTGCATGTTTCATGTCTCCTTCACTTTCTGCACTCTCCTTTTATCTTTGCAATGGTCATTTTGAGCCTTTTGTTAATGCTTTGTTAAAATTGTAAATGCAACCTATTGACCACTTGAACTTTAGGAGGAATCAATCAAACACTCCAAATTCAGAGCCAAGCAAATTACAAGAAAGTATGTGGTTCTTGAGCTTCCACCTTCAACACTTTTTTGTTCACAATTTGGGTCATAATGCAAGTTGGTTGCTTGGTTTGAAGAGAATATATGAAATAACAAAAATTATCAACTAACTATAACCTCCTTTGTGCCAATCATTCTATTTTTATTTTCCAAGGTGGGGGGCAATGAGGACAAGATATTTCAACAAATGTGTTGTTTGTTGATAGTTAATCATAGTGTTTTTGGTTTTTAATATTCAAGTTTTGTTGTTTGTGTGTGTTTCACTTGTTTTGCAGCTTGTTACAAGTTTTGTTCAAAGGTGTGTTTGTACAACAAGGCTAGGGAAGTGCATGAATTGAACTTTCTCAGTTTCTATTTTTAGTTGTATTTTCATTTGTTGTCTATTGGGCTCTTTTCCTACTTACAAGTAAGAAGGTACAAGGACACATGGCAATGTTCAATGAGATCTACGAGATGCAACAAGCAACCAAGTTTGTTCATTTCATTGAACTTTATAATTTAAACCCTAAACTTTTTATTTGTTTTTCTTAAAGGATTAAAAATTTCAAGTGTCCTCTTGTCACGAGTCTTGTTGCAAGGTTTAAGAAAATTTGTGAACGATTCAAAACTTGTTTTTGATTTTTGATTTTGTGTCAAATTCTTACCAAATAGACTTATGATGAATTTGCCTTCGTGTCCTATCATGAATACAATAAATGTTCATGATATCCATTCCAATGAGGAATTCCCAACTGTTGTAGGACATGATAACAACAATATTGGCAATGTGCAAGTTGTCTACCACAAGGAGCCAAAGAATCCATTAGCTACTAATGTTGAAGTTGTGCATGAAGATGCATATGTCACCAAAATGCACTTGGAAAACTTGTGAAAATAGACGCTTATGTGGAAGCCACACTACCATACTTCATTCACATGGGCATTTGTTTAAATGAATAATAACCAACTTGTGGATTGGAGCAAAATCAAATCATGAGGTATATCATCTACTATAGTAATTCTACTAGCCTTGAAATCCTAACCACGCACATTAGGTGCAAGAAAGGAGTGATTGCATTGATAAGATTTATGGAATTACAATTATGAAAAAATGTTGAAGTTGACCATTATGCCTTCATGAAGAAGTTGGCAAAAAATCCTAGCTACATTGCTCTAGCAAAAGTTCCCAATGGCCAAAAGACTAGTAAAAAAAGGTGCATGTTTTTTCGTCTACAAATATAAGGGTTTTTTTACTTCAAATAAGTTTTAAAAAGATGACCCAACACATGTGGGTTTCTTAAATGATCTAATGTTAATGGTGGTTAAAAGGTCTCTCCCTATAAAGATCATAGTATTTGTTTGGTTCCAAAGGTTATCATATAGGCTCTATTCATGAATTGTCTTCCCATCAAGGAAGGCTTTTGTTGAAAATGTTCTACCTAGCTTGATACAAAAAAACCATGAGATTGTATGTCTAGCTTGCATTAGTTGGTTGCTTGTCTACCACATGTATTTTCAATTTATGGACATCAAAAGGAATGCATGACATCTTTGTTATGGTTGTCAACTTTATCTTTAGTGGTTGAACGGTGAAGCATGTCACTATTGACCTATGTGAGGTGATTGACACAAGGAGCATAATTATGGCTCCTAAATTGTATGAGCTATTGGAAAGGTTTGTTCTAATTGAATAAAAGTTCCCTATATAAAGGATAAAGGGTCCAAATTGTAGATTTGCGGAAGTGCACTTAATTCTCTTGTATCATACAATAGCTTGGGTTTGTTGGAGCCATTTGATGGTTCATATTTTGGGCATGCGCTTTCAAAAGTGCACAAATATGCTATTATGGATGACAAAATGTGTATTGGTTTAAGTTATGCATCTATAAAGGATGCTCAAGGTGCCTTCTAAAAATGTATTACATGGCCCAAAAAACTAGGCAAAGGTATGGAATAAAGGTTGCATTGATTATGGATTAAGGACCAAAAAATTAAACACACCCATGAAGGCAAGGTAAGGGTTTACTCTTTTGTTTTCCTTGTTTTGTTTGTTTTAGAATTGAAATGTATTTTGTGTGGTTGAATGGTGTTCTAATTTTTTTCCTTGTTCATTGTAGATTTGTAAATCATGCATTGTTATTTTAACACGCCCATTTTTTCGACATGTTATTGCATTATGTTATTACAACCAATATGTGGCAAAGCAAAATTGTGTACCTTTTCCAAAAACATGGGCTATTTGTAAGGTATTCGTTTTAGTTATGTCTTTGATTGTTTCAATTGCTTGTGAATGCCTTGTGGTTTATCATATCCATTTATCATAACATTCATGAAGAGTTGGCCTTTTGAACTATTCCTAATAGTTTTGTTGAAATAACGTCTTTGATTATGAATTGAAGGAACTTACGATCTTAATTAAGCAACAGATTTTAGAAGTTCTTTTACCTTGTGTTTATTTTTTGCATGTTTTCCTTGTTATTGTGATGACAACATCTACTTTTGGCAATACATAGATGAGAAAGCTCCCACATTCATGACTATCTTCCAATATGGTTGATGCAATCAACATACTTTGATTCTATTGAGAAACCTTAGTTTGATATTTACATGAGGTTGTACAAAACAAGATAAAAATATCATAATATGTTGGCTTTGGTGTTTGATCCAAGGTTTAAACACATGCAGTTAATCACCATTTTTTGGGTCATGAAAATGTCATTATTGTGGTTGTTGAATTTGATGAAAATTTATTGTTTCCTTTATTAATTGAAGCAAACAAGTTGTTAATGTTTGATAAGGTTGAAAAAGCTTTTGATCTTCATTCAAAAATGGATTTTGAAGGTTTATTTCATAGCACAACACACACACACACACACACACACATTGTGTCAAGGGAGCTTATTGGATTTCAATGGTTTCCTATTGATGCAAAAAGTTGCAAGTGTGTGGTATCTTGGTGGTGGAAAGAAGAACACAAGTTTCTAACCATTGCTCTTCTATTGCGACGTATTCTAATTATGAAGTTAAACTAACTTTGGCTAAACTAATGTTGGTTAAACTAATTTTGGCTAAATTGACTATGGCTAAACTAACATGGTTAAATTAATTAGTAAATTTAACCTTGTAGTTAATTTAACTATGGTTAGTTGACTCAAAATTAATTTAATATTTTAAATTAAAATTCTGAATTATTTTAGAAAAAAAATATTTTATCCATCATTAATTGAGCCTTGTAATTTGTTTAGCCATGGTTAATTTAGCCAAATTTATTTATTATACTATTATCATTATAGTTATTCACATATAATCATTTTTAAATAACTATAATTATATTCACAATTAGTAATATTATTTTTCAATAACTTAAAATTTCAATTTTAGCTATATTATTAATTACATTAATATATTTATGGCTAATAGGCTACATTAATTTGCTTATAGGTACCCTAACCTAGGTTAGTTTTTATTTATTTATTTATTTAATAATAATAATATATTATTGATCATAAATTATTGCAAACAATCATAACTATTAAATGTTACTATACTTATAAATATTAAAATTAATATTTATTAACCAAGTAATAGTATTATCATTATATTATATTATAATTACCTATTAAATTTTAATATTTATAATTTAATTAATTTATCTAGTAGGTAAACTAGGTTAATATGGTTATTTGCATGTAGGTTGTAACTACATTGGTTTCACTTGCAACTAAGTTTTTTATCTTGTATTTTCTACCATGGATTCCAAATGTGCACACCATATAAATAAGTGCATTTGACTTATTCACAATCAAGTACCAAATGCCATTTAGGACGGGCCAATGAAAGAGGTTCAACCTTAAAGGCTAAACCCAAAAACAAAATTGGACAATTTAAAACCTTATCCTACCTACCTACCTACCTACAACAACGCACCTACCTCCCTACCTACCTAATTAATTAAAAAATAATAATCAATGGACTTTTCAAATTGCCACGTGTCACCACATAATTGGCCTTCGCAAATGGACACATGTCAAAATCGGATTCACATTTTATTTGATGGCCACAATTTTATTAATTTATTAATAATGATGAATATTGAAATAATGTTTGAATGCCATTTGTAACCATATAATTAAGCTTCACAAATGAACACGTGTCACCATGGGCAACCCTTGTAGAAAAATGTAAATGTATAAAATATAAATTCATATTGTATATATTATATGCATACATATTGTCATATGTAACTACTAGTTGTGTGCAACTATGGGGTCTAGTAGTTGCATGTGTCATGTGCAACTAAAAATTAGTTGCATATGACAGTTGCAAAATGACATTTTTTTTCCAGTGATCGCAACACGTGCATTTGGCAACTCAACTTGCTATAACTTATTGACAAGCACATTCAATTAATGACAATGATAAAAAAAGGTTTTTCATTTGAAGTTTAATAATTTATAACGTACATTTCAATTTAAAGGAAATACTTTTGAGGCTTTATCAACACATGCATTTTTGTAACAATTTGCCCATAACCATTTTGTAACATTTATCCCAATGAAATTTTTGTAAAAACTTGCTTATAAGACATTATTGCAATTAACTTTTTGTAACACTTGCCATTGTAAAGGTATAATTTGCACTCAATATGAAGCTATTACATATGTGTCTACATTTTCAATAACAATTTGTAATAAGAATGAAGGTAATGCAATACCCACATCATAATCCAATCCTTCATTGTGTACATTTAACTAATATTGTAATACTTGCATCATGAAACCATCGTTCATTAGTTTCATCTAACTAAATGTGCAATACATGCATCATAACCCAATCTTTCATGATTTTCATTTTAACGAAGACTATAATACACGCATCTTGGGTTTAACCTTCACGATGTCCATTTGATTGTGAATGCAATACCTACATCACAAAGTCATCATTTACTATGTGCATGTAACTGAATGTGCAATACTTGCATCATAAACCAATCCTTTATTGTGTGCATTTAACTAAGATTATAATACCCACGTCTTGGAATTAACCTTCACTGTGTCTATATAACTGTGAATGCAATACATGCATCACAAAACCATCATTCATTATGTGCATGTATCAAAATATGCAATACCTACATCATCAATCAATGTTTCACTATGTACATGTAACTAAATATGCAATACCCGCATCATAAACCAATGTTTCAATGTGTGCACTTAATTGAAACTATAGTACCCACCTCAAAAAATGGGTTTCATTTACACGACATTAATTCCAATACTCACATATGGACTTCATGTATTATTTACATTGGCAATATAAGGTAGCCTAAATGAAAAACAATTATTTTTTTACAAATCTTACATCAAAATATAAACCTTCATTATGTATGACCAAGTGTGCAATATTGGTTTTTTTGTAATCATTCATTGTGTACAGTACTAAAATATGCAATACTTATATATGGGTTTCATAAGCAATATTATTATTGGTATAACTTGAGTGAAAGACAATAATGGAGTATATGGCATCAAGATAAAATCTTTAGTATGTAAATCATTGAACCTTTAATACCTTCACAATTATAAAACGTTCACTATGTACATGCATTACCTTTATGTTTCCTAATGTTTATTGTGTTTTATGAACCTCCATGCAATACTTGCACATAGGTTTTTATGAAATACCAAACAAACAATATTTGAATTTGTGGTTTTTATAAACTCCCATAATGTCTACAAACCAATTCATTTATTTTGACATAGTGTGTTTGAAAATTTTAAGGGCAATCAATTATCATAAAATAAATTGTTTCTTCCTACAAGTAAATTTAATGTAGCCCAATCAAACTCCATAGGTGGTGCAAGGAATTTCATTGTATCATACCATTCATGACGCACCTCCAAGCTTTTTAATGGACTCAATTGCGAATCCAAAGGTGAAAACAACGGAAGGAGAAACAGTTAGGGTGCACTCCTTGGCTCGTAGCATTTCGGGGGTAGAAGGGTGTGCTTGAGCTTCGAGATAGGCACTAGGAAGATTGACAAGCAATTCAATTATTCACACAGACTTGCACAAATCAAATAACAAGTTGGTTAGTGCGTAGTTGGAACATTTTTCGTGCACGAATTAACCACGAGCAAACATGGACTCACAAGACTCACCACAACCCGGACTTGGGGAAAGCCACAACCTTCCCCCTTATAGCACCCAAATGTTATTTTGTTTCGGGACTCCCAAATGGGAGTCCCG
>Ga0209208_10007977_pt1 | contig 14209 bp, 13 predicted proteins | sample S1TSphfallax_3_FD_187694 | JGI IMG/M metagenome (GOLD analysis project Ga0209208, IMG submission 187694) | Host-associated microbial communities from peat moss isolated from Minnesota, USA - S1T2_Fd - Sphagnum fallax MG (SPAdes) (version 2) | ecosystem: Host-associated > Plants > Peat moss >...
TGATGGAGCTCCTATATTTGTATATATCATATATAAAAATAATTGTAATAAAAATTGTATATAGTCAAGATAGTATACAATAAAATTATTAAGTACAAATATGAGTGCACCCCAACCTTCAGTGCAGCCCCCCCCTTAATGTCATGTAGTGTTTCTTTTATTGGTGAATTTCCATCAAATTTTGACCTGAAAAATATGATTTCAACCTATATACATAGAATTTTCCATGAAGAAAAAAGACCCAAATTCACCAGATTTCAAAGAAAAATAAATCCAAATCACCAGATTTTAATGATAAGCAAGTAGCCAAGAACATTAGAAGATTTTATTTTATTTTATTTTATTTTATATTTATTATTATTATTATTTTTTCCCACTTTCATATCTAGTATGTAGCCAAATTTGGCTAAATTATTTTCTTGATGATTGCCACTTTGACAACATCACTGAAACAAAATGGAAGATGCAAAGCATGTGAGGGCAGAGGAGGATCGCAAGAGCAGTGGAAGTTTGTTGCAGAACATAATAACAATGGATCACAGCATTGTGAATGTTTTTTTTTTTTTGGGGCAATGCCATGCATCTCTAGTCTCTAGTCCATGAGAAACAAATTCCATAGAACCTCAAAATCTCTCTTCTGTGATAGCTGAAAGCAGATTGGCGGAAAGCAAGAAGCATGTGAGGGCTCTTCATGAGGATCACAAGAGCAGCAGATGTAGCAAGTCTCTTCAGAGGGAAATATTTGCAGACGATTGATTGTCTCAAGTCCCTCTCTCTAGTCCAGAAAACAAATCGAGAATCCTCATCGCAAGATCCCTGTTCTCTCTTCTATGACACCTGAAACAAAAATGGGGGGAAGCAAGAAGCATGTGAGGGCTGCATGAGTATCACAAGAGCAGCAGGAGTCTGTTCTAGAACTCTGTGCGAGAGAAGGATTTGCAGATTATTGTTTCACTACAAGTATTCTCTGCAACAAATCTTCACTCCTGATCTCAACTGCAACGCAGCGAGTTTCCTTGAAAACCTGACGAAGTTGCTGACACAGCTGCCGCTTGCTTGCTTGCTGCAGTCGGGACTCGGTTGCTTGATGATCAAGGACCTCCTCCTACATACAGCGAGAAAAGAAAAGAAAATCTATCGACCGAAGAGAAGAGCGACCGCAACGAAAGGAGAAGCCTTGTTGGTTCTTGTACGACAGTACAGTTCCCGTCGTTGTCTCCCCCCCCCTCTCTCTCTCTCTAGCGGAGCGCCGTCGTTCGTTTCTCACTGCTTCAAGTTTCGGGCAAGATTGGATTTTTTGGTCGCATCCTCATCTCTGGTTTGCGGATTTGCGCGGAGTATTTGCTGCTGCGGCTTTAGCTGTTGTGAGGGCGTCAATCTCTGGCCTGGAAGCGGCACTTGAAACAAGCAGGCAGCTAACAGATAGAAGAGACAGATACAAAGCAGTAGTTACAGTGAAGCTCATGTTTCTCCATACACTTCACAAAGCTCATGAGCTTTCCATGCTACAGGAGGAGGAGCTTGGAGAAGAAATGTGTTGTACAAATCATCACGGAGATTGTGACTTTGAGTTTCTTCATTATCTTTATCTAGGATGCCCTTGACGAATGGGCCTTGTTGATGATGACAACAGAAGAAGTGTAGAACTCTCTTGCCAACATGTCTTTTAGGTGCGTGTTCATGGAAGAAGAGAACCAAGGAGGAGGAGGAGGGAAGAGTATACTACCACCTGACATGGTGGTTTCTTCTTCGTCTTCTTCTCTTCTCACAAACCTTGTGTATTATGCTTCAGTAGCAAAAGGATCAACGATTATAGTGGCACATGAGAACAGTAGTAGTGGAACAAGTGATATCACCAGCATTGCAGTCGAATGCTTGAAGAATGTGCCTTCATTCCACAGCAGGTTCACATACTCAACCAATCAGCGCATCTTGGCTTGCTTGATGGAAGGTGCATTCACCTATAGTGCAATTGTGGATGCATCCCTGGGCAAATGCAGAGCATTTGCGTTCCTGGAGCAGGTTAGGGTTGAGTTTAAAACCCTACTCCAACGGAAGGGAATGCAGCTGGATGTTGAAGGACCACTTGATGATGATGGCAGTAAGTGTTTGAATGTCCATTTCAGCCCTGTTTTGCACTCTCTTGTTCAACCTCTTGTTGGTGTTCCATGGAATGATGGGCAAAAAGTGGAGGAGCAGGATGCACTTGTGCATCATCAAAATAGCGGAGATGACATTCACGATAATGACACTTATAGAGAGCTGTCGGTACCCAAAGTCTCCACATTGGATCACAACAACCATGTAGTAGTACCAGGTGCGGTGGCAGCGGCAGAGTGGGAAGAGCATTCCTCACCTGAGAAGAGGAATCGAGAAAAGAAATGGTGTCGACTCTCATCTCTGTTTCCTTTCAAAGGGAAAGGAGTTAAAGCCAACAAGAACAAAGTTAAGGATCAGGTGAGGGGGAAAAAAAACCTAATTTTCTAGCACAGTTACTTATTTTCATTTTGGACTTTTTGGTTTGATCTTATTTTGATTGACAGGGTTGTGGTTCTTAAAATAGAAACTCAATGCAGGTTTTGCGCTACCAATTTGTTGCGTTTGTGTGTTATTTACAACAATTGGTTTCCATATTGGGTTCAATCTTCCCTTGTATGTATGTTCAGGAACCTGGTTGTTCATGGATGCGTTGCAGGTATTTCCTAAGGAGAATATGCTGGAAAACAGTGGGAAAGCATTTGACAAAGATCATGAGCTTGATATCATGGTGGAAAGTGGATCTGCACAAGGTTCAGGTCACAATTTGGAGAGAAGTAGCAATAGGCACAGAGTACAACAGCTTGTTCGCCGTACATGGTCATGGAAAGTTAAGCTTGTGCTGGCTGTTGACATAGTTTTCTGCATTATTCTGTTTGTGATCTGGCTTGTCATTTGTAAGGGCTTTCACTGTGTGAGATAGTAGCAATGGTAACCTGTCTCTCCCCAGGCATAGGTGTGGTTGGGCATATATACATATATGTCCTCCAGGGGCATTGGTTGAAGGTTGCATACACATTGAACTATTCTTGAACCAAACACTCCCTTGGATGCAAAGCTTGTGTGTGATGGGATATATGGGCTCAAGCGTCTCTCAAGTCAGCCATTTCTCTAAGTCCTCCAGCACTCTATTTCTTGGACATGAGAGCTTATTGATGGCACAGATGTTCCGCATATGCTTGGGCATAACATCAGATTTTGCAGGTGAAGGGCTGGTGACAATGTGTCTCAGACACATTGAGTGTGTTTGTGTGATATGATGTCTTCCATTTTCTGAAGGCAGGAATTAAGCAGTTGACCACAGGACTCCTCCATTGTGGGCCCAGGCCCAACTTTGACATTGAATTGCACAATGAAGTGAAGAATGCATCTACTATTTTGTACATGTACCAATATTCTTGGTTGCAAATATGGCTATTTCTGTTAGGTAGATTCAAAAGAAGAGGTTGGATTAGTTGTTGCTCAGTGCCTACCGACCCTTGATACAATTAGTTTTCAAATTACAATGATCAGTGCTTGAGGTGTGTGTTCATGATTCACTTTGGGTACTTGCCATGTGGAGCACAGTAAGCACAGTTTGTTTGATTCAACATCACAGAGTTGTGAACATAACTGTAACACTATCTATTGAAGTTCATAAACAGGAAAGGTGTTGAAGAAGGAAGGCGAGCATAGGCTGAGGTATGTCCTAATTTTCCAACTCTTTTAGAAGCTTCTATTGGAGATCTATGCTCCTGCTGACTACAAGTAGAAGCTTGGCTCTGCAAATGTTCAGTAAGGGCACAGAAACAAAAAAGTGACATGAGAGAATGCTGGTGAAACACAACCTTGTAGCAGGACAAGAGTGGACAAGAAGGCTAACTTTAGTCAGAAAGGAATCCTATTATTGACGTTTTAATTTGACATGAGTTTCACATTACTGGAAATCTTGCAGAGATTGTTGATTGGGAAAGCCTTCTATCAAACCAATTTTGATCATGTACCTCCTCCTGGTTCATGCATTTTGTAAGTACTTCTGACATAAAGAAAATGGCTTGCAATTAACTTCTTGCTGCTCCTTTCTCACTCCTTCTACATCCCTTCTGCACAATCCAATACCTGTATGGCTTCCTTCCTGTGGTGATATCACCATATTGGAACAGACCATGCCCAATGATGTGCCACCTTTTCTTGTTTTGTACTCCATGAAGTCTGTTATGCAGTAAACTTGGGAGGTGCAACTTTGCTTCAGAGGCTGTGTGGTATCAGCTATGTTTCAAATGGCCTTCAGCAAAATGATCTGGTGAGCACCTTGTTACCCTGCATTTTTGTGCAAAAGGGGCCTCAAAGAAACTACAAGAGTTGATGGGCGTTTCTGTAAGTTGAACTGTTACCTCTGACATTGTGTTTAGCATGTTCACATGTATGTCTTTCAATGTGATACTCCAAGGAGAGTAGGCATCCATCTCTTTTAGCCCACATCTATCATACTAGAAGCTCTTAGTGAGCAACAGCAGGAATTGAGTGGTCTGAACTGCTGTTGACCCTGGCAGACAACTCCAGGAGTATTGAGGTATTTGATCTGGAGGCACACAATTGACTGAGATCCAACTCATATGATACCAGGTCAGCATCAGAACTTGTGGACAGGAGCATTGAAGTCTCCAACCTTTCTCCATAATGATGGATTTGATCTGAAGCAAAAGCTGAGGTGCTAGTATCTGTACTGATTGCAATCTCAGGTTTACAAGCAGGCCTCCTGCTCATATCCTCTTCAACTGTGTCCAACCCTGATAATTTCCCAGAATCTGAAGTTCTCTTTACATCCTTGTCAGACATGTTTTGCCCTTGGTAGTGCAAACTCCTGCCTGTTTCTATCTGCACCGAGGCATCAGCTCCATCTCTACTTACACCCTTGGAGCTATGACTAGTCACTGCACCAGTCTCCTGCATCGGGTTGTGGTCTGACAACAATACCCCTTGGTAAGCAGACGAGGTGGTTGTCATGACTGGTACAGTTGATATGGAAGCTGAATGCATGGGTTCCAAAGGAGCACCTCTGGCACCATCAGCAGCAAATGACTCTGACTGATCCAACAGGACATACCTCTCTGAAGGTAGAATGCTTGTGGAAATCAGATGTGGTAGCGTACAAGTTGCATTGTCACTGTTGGGATTCTGTGGACTTTTTGACCCCACTTCAACTGTGTCAGCTGCAAGACATAAAGATTCAGACTCTCTGCCAGTCATAAGTGGATGAGGTAGATCCATGACAGTGATGACTTCTTCTCGACTGCTGTGCAGCACATCCTTCAACCCATGCCCAGCACTTGAGCTACTTCTACTGCTCAAATTGCTGCTTGTGCTGCAGTCGGTTAGATGTGCTCCTCCTCCTGAGTCATGAGGCCACAGCTGTTTCAACACTGATGATCTTCTGCGTGCATTAGCTCTAGCCTCTACAGCTTGCTCTGCATTTAGCTTGGCCAGCTTCCAAGCACTGATTTTGACATTTTCCAAATTCTGCTTTTGTTGACATGCAGCCCCTGCATCAACAAGGTCAGACTCATTTACCCTCTCAATGGGCTTATCAGTTTGTTTTTCATTTTGGATGGCTTGACTAGTATCACCATGAGGTCCCCAAGCAAATAGTTGTTGGCAAGCCTGCAAAACCTTCCCATTGGATTCAACTCCAAGTCAAATGCAAGATTATTCCACAGTTTAAGCATTCCTTGCATTAGAGTGCATTTCCAATGGCTTCCCTGCTTTGAGTAAAACATGGACTCCAATGCAAAGTGACTAAAATAAGCAATCATCTAATGAACTTGGCCAATTGCAGACTACTGTGACAAACTGGTGAAACCACAGTCTGTCTTCATAAACATTGAAGATGTTGGACTGATATAGGATGATGATGATAGTGCTCATCATTTCAACATGTTCACTAGCTACTAGGTGAGCTGATTACTGAAAATTTGGTGATTATTATACTCATGACCATTTATGCTCCACCTCCCTTACATATGTGCAGCTGACAACAAGGGGCTTATACATGCAGCAAGAAGCATGGGCACAAAAGGGAAGGAATAATACCTGATGCTCTGCAAATATGTGGGGTGGGGTACACCAGCCAGAATGGTACAGAGGAGCTTTCAGAGGGCCTGAATCACTCACTCCAATAGCAATTGGACTTAAGGGTGATGTTGGTGGGATGTGCACTTCTTCAAGCAGAGTTGCTTCTTTTTGGGCTCGCATGGCCACCACATATTCATATGTTGTGATTCCCTGATATCATGAAAATGCAGGTCAGCATTTCTGATTGTTTCTGATGGTTTCAGAGTGTTTGCAATGGCCTGGGCTGTCTATGCCTCAAATTTTAGTGAACCATTCTCTTATGTCCCCATACCTAGCTAACTAGCTAACAAGGCAAATTTCAACATGAGGATGAAAGAGAGCATACCTTCTTTATGAGTATGAGGTGGAAGAAAAAGAGCTCCCCTAATGGAATGGTTGCTAAGAAAGCCAGCACTGTACACACAGCCTGCATGCACAAATGTCCATCCTGTTGCATATGATGGATAAATGAAAACATTTGCATATTATGCAGCTTCACCATTGCAATTTGGCAGTAGTTAGGCACAAAGTTAGATCCTGCTTTCCAAAGTGTTAACATGACAGAATGGTGGTGTTTTCAGAATATCACTGCTTTGAAGTACAACAGGGTAACCAGTCCACTGAAGGAAATCTTGTATCATGAACAACATACCACAACAATTGCAAATGGAGTTGCTGGAAAGCCACTCCCGAGCTTATTCACAATCTGGTCCTCGGTCCCAATCTTGTCCAGGAGACACCGTGCAAATACTGCTGTTCCTATTCCGCATTCCAGGACAAGCTGTGTATTTCCCAACAAGAAGAAATTCAGTACCAAAGCCACACCAATAAAACATCAACCTCCCTCTCCACATGCATGTACATTTCCAGTATTCTAGTGACCTTATTGACTTAGCATCTGCTATTTTCATAACTCCAAATTGGACAGACACCATGTCATAGAAGATTGGTGGGTGGTGCCTAAAAGGTGCAACTGTCAAATCTAACACAAAACTTTGTCAGTGACATATTGGAAACTGCTTACCAATAAAAGACTTGTTGCCATCAGTGCCACAAATGATGCATAGTTCCTTCTGCCCACACAGTTATTCAGCCACTGCAAGAAAATTATGCCATAACTGCAAGCAGATCTCAGCCAGTTGTGATGACCAGAGATGTTACCATAGACTGGGATTTTTTGATGGGTAAGACAACAGTAGTGGATGTAGCTTCCTGCAAAGACTGCATTTGACTAATCTTTCTCTCTGAGCACATCAGTGAGAATGGAAATTCTCAACTTGGAGAATTTTTGTTGCACAGGGGTATTTGTCAGGACGTACAATCAGGCACACAGGTCACTTCTTAGAAGGGCCATGCAGCTTGAGCATCCAAGCAATAAAGAAACTCTTTAGTTGTATACACTAAAAGATCTACATGGGCTTCTGCATCTAGCAATGTTGTGAATTCCACAATGTCATGAAACTACCAGGATCTACCTTTAAAACAATGTGAGTCCAGCAGGTGCTGGTATGCAAGCCCCAGGTAAGTCAAGAATGTTCCATATTCTTCACATGATTGCTGTGATTCTCTGATATTCCCCATAATGCACCCATGCATGACTGATTTTGGCCCCTGAATTTGCTGGAGGGGATTGACTGTAAGGTTGCAGAACACCTAATTTTCAGCTGTTTGTTCTTTACTTGACAGGCTCTGAAGGATTTCAAAAACCAGCCAGGTAAAGTGACCACATATAGACAAATCTCCCAGTCAAGTTTTGAGAAGCTTTGAGCAGTGAAATCTTTTGCCCAGTAAAGTACTGGAATGTGGGACCAACCAGGAAGCCCAGGACTGCGACCATATAAAGCCAACCTCTGGGAGGAGGCAGGTGGTATCATCTATGGTGCAGGTAAGAGGCTCTCAGTCATGCCAGCTTCAGCTAGGGTGTGGGTTTTTTCTTGTTTTATCTGCTTCTGGGCAGGGCATTCCAGTACTGTGAGCAGAGGAGTTGCCTGAAGGGGGGAAGATGGCATTATACCCGGCAATGGTGGTCGAACCCATCAACACACTTGTCACAACTCCTGCAATGCTTGCTGTATTTGCGAACCTATTGACCCCCACTGGGCTTGCAAAGTCAAATATATCAAAACAAAGTAGTATATCCACTTACATAACAGTTATCTACCAATCTGCACATCTGCAACTGGTACTCTGGATCTGAAATAAGAAACCTGAAAGTATCATAATATGAGTTGCTAAAATCCGGAGACTACTTACTACAGGTCTAAGTTGCAGCAATGCAGGTATCACTACTTTCATCAACTAACTGTTAAACCAATTTTTTTCAGGTACATTGCAGGTGGCCATGTCTATGACAGCAAACATTGGAGGCAAAAAGTCCTGCTTTCATTCTCTAGGCAGTGGAATTTGCAAAACAGATGTTTGTGGCTTCAGGCTTACCTCAGCATTACAAAGTGTACAGAACAGAATGTCGTCCTCAGCCACCGGCTGCTGCAGCTTTGACTTGTCAAAACAATAGTCATCACTGACCAACCAGGAGCAGAAAACCCTGCTAAGCCCGGCAAAGGAATACAAGCTTCGGGGAGTGCTCCATCCAATACGCACTTGTTTGACATATTGTATTCTACTCTCTTGATCTGTGTCACCTGGTCGGATACGAGGACTAGGATTGGAAAGAGCTGGGGCCAAAGCAGCACCCCTTGCTGTCTTGGCTGTTAAAATTTGCTCATTGTGCTTGGTGAATGCCAGATTGCCAAACACAGCAGGGTCAGCTGGGTCAATTGCACAGCAACGAATGTACAGGAGAAACACAGAGAGAACCTGCTTTTAGTTGACACCACCAATGCCATCAGCAAAAAAATAATTAGGGATTCACACTCCTTGGACAGCTCCTACAGATTGCTATTCTTCTGTTATGACATGATTGCCAAAGAGGTTTTGAAGATCCTGATTATGTGCAGAAAGAATTCCTGGTCAAACTTGGGTGGACACTACTCAGGCTTTGAAATTGGTGTCATGGAAATATGGGGCACAAATCCTCGTCAGGCATTTCTCATCAGGAAACAAAAGTTTACATGAAAGATTGCAGGAATGGAATGGGCAGTTATACTCAAAACAAGCCACAGAGCATGCAGCTTTTTCTAAGCACAAGATCTTATTCCTGGACATGCCCTTTCATGTGTGTTGTTGCCTTGTATATTACCATTTGAAACAAAATACTAGTGTCATTGAGATTCTACCATTGAGATTGGACAGTGTGATGTTGACATCTACCATGAAAAACTAGGTATCATGTTCAACTAGCCTTATGAAAGGTCAAGAAGGAAATATGCAGGAAGATAGATTGCAGGTGGAGGAAATAAAGCTCTTTGTCATACCAGTGGGGAATAAACCACAAAGGCAGCTGACTCCAGACCAGCCAACCACAAGAATGGTGCCAGGAAGATATAAAAGGAGATAGCCAGTAAGAAGAAAGTTGTGACTGCAAGCACCTGTGATCACCGAATTCCAGCCCACAAATTCATTACATGTCTAAATCAATTTATGAAATCCCAATGATGCTTCCCAAAATTCTATAGATGCTCATATGAAGTGTTGTTCCATATGGCAGCAAAAAAACCCCAAGTGAACAAGCTATGGTTAAAAGAAGAATGGGCATCAAATGCAAAGAAAAAAACACTCAAGAAAAAATTGCAAAAAAACCCCAAGCAAACAAGCTATGGTTAAAAGAAGAAACATTAAAACAACAGTGCCAACAACATGCTCCAAACATCATGTGCCATCCCGACAAGGTGTTTCAGATTCCTTGCAATTTAAAAAAAGTCTTTGCATTGAAATCATGAACACAAAATTAATTGATTGAATTTGCAGGTACTTCATTTTCTAGGTCTGCAAATTTAGAGAGTGATTGACAAAAAAGTCTCCAAGGGCATGGGAATTTGGGTAAGTAAGTTGCTCCCAAAAAGCCCCTTTTTTCAGAAATTGAAGCCAAACAAAGAAGGGTATTTGTGCTCACAAGGCACATTTGCTGTTTTGTTTGCACCTGGAAGGGATGGGCAGGAAGGTGGCATCCATGACGACGCACCATTACTCTGAAAAAACAGGGAAGTTTTCTAAAACTAGAAGCAGATTTGTGAATGCCATGCAGTCAGTCAGTCAGTCATTGCTGTTTCTCCAAGATCCATGCTCACGACTTTCATTTGTCATCAATTCGTTACTTGGGTTATGCTCTCTCTAAGTGATGCGCGCTCCACATGCTCCTCCTCCTCCTCCTCCTCCTCTTCCATCACGTATACGCAAAACAATCTCCGCGTATGAGTGTCTTGTTATTGTGTGTGTGTGTGTGTGTGAGAGAGAGAGAGAGAGAGAGAGAGAGAGAGAGAGAGATGATTATGTCTCGATGTGGATTTCCATACCGCGCGACAACAACCCAAAATCGTCACTCCTGTTTTCCAAAAGCAAAATCATGCACAGCGCTCTTCTTCGCCCTTGGAACGCTCACTTCTTTCGGACACACTACACTGCGCGTGTGCGCCGTCGTCAGTGTGCGAGGGCTTTTTTTCCCTCCTTCTATGACAGGTACTTTCCAGTGTTGTACCGGTATATCCGAACAGTCTGGGTCTTGAGTTTTACAAGCCTGCCATCAATACCATTACTTTAGGCAGCAGGGTGCGGATGGAGCTAGGTATGAATGTGATATTCGCATTGGGTTTTTGAGTTTCGTTCTTTCATGCTTGGTGGATCCTTCAAGGATCAAATCATACAACATTACGACGATCTCCTTGGGCGTTGTTTACTTTTTTTATGAATATGCAGGTAAGTTATGGGTTATGCATTGTTAAAAGAACTTGAAAGTTTCTTGAGATTTCTTCATGACAACAATGTTGTAAATGTTGCATCAAGAGATTGTGTGCAACGTGTAGTGTAATGTAATGTAATGTGCATAACAAAGGATCATGATTGTTGACAGACCCCTGTGTTCTTGCTTTGAAACCCAAGAGAGAGGAGAAAGAGGAAAAATGCCTTACTGTGTGTTCATTCTCCTTTTAGTTTGTAGAACTTATTTCTATGTTGTGGTTTTCTCCGACAATCCTCATTGTAAGAGCCATGATATTCAGTGGGTACAACTAAACACTAAACTACTAGTTGTTGCTTGAAGTGGTATTGGAATATATATATATATTTTTGACGCACTTCACCAAGTTTTTATTAAATGAGGTCATAGTTTGAGTGTCTGCTATGATCAACCAGTCCCCTTGGAAAAATTCAAGCATAACTGGCTTTGTCACATTTGTAATGAGGAAAGGGCCACACTCTCTACCATCAAATCATGACTGTCGCCCTCCAGTACTTAGTTTAGTTGGTCTCCCTTCTCACTTACTACAACGACTCCGTTGACCCTCTCCCTAAAGAGTGGGCCGATCTTGTGATTTTGTCTTTGACTCTTCTTTTCACCCATGCGTGAGATAAGATGTCCACATAGTCTTATTTTCTCTTATTGAAAATGCTCCCGTGTTGGGTGTTGATTTTTAATTGCAAGTTGTTATGTTAGAAATAGGTGGGATGTCTTTCTTGAGTTTGAAGATTCCATTGGGGGTGGAGCAAGTGACACAAGACTCACATTTGAACCACAGGAAACCACTTGCATTGTGTCCGAGGTGCAACAAGTGCAAGTGCAAGATGAGTTTATTGAGAATTGGAATGATATGCAAGCACAGAACAATTAGCTGCGCGGAGGGTTTTGGTATGCGTATCTTACATAAACATAACATTTTTGGGTGTCATGGCATTATTCCAGCGCTGTTTGGTCTGTTTTTGTCCTTGACAACCTGACTTCTATAATTAATGCCCAAGCAATGCAGATGATGCATTTAAAATGATGAAATGCATCATCTGTCACATTGGTTCCTTTCCCCAAGTCGAGCTAATGCAAAGCTCCCAGAGCACAACAAGATTTTGGAAAGGCCTTGTCCAGTACAATCCTAGCCATGGAAGTATGTTGATGAAGAAACATTTGTCGAGTGAACATTTAGATGATTTTGTTAGGTATAAGATTAAATTAGAATCTACTGAGGGTGAGGTTTGGGAAGGTAGGAAAAAAAACAAGAAGTGGCACGTGTAGCCATCAACCATCACATAATATTTTGGTGGTTGTGGGAGTTACAAAAAAGATGAACCCCCACAACTGCGATTCATTGAGGACTTAACCTTTTCATAACAAAAGGGCACAAGGCCCTGTCTGTTGTGGAATCACCTTGGTTTCATTGCTTGGTGATGTGTAGGGATTCAAAACTTCATTTCCCTACTCAGAAATAGTTGGTGAAGGACCACATCCTGGCCATGCTTGCAAAAACCATGGAGACCTACATTCTGCTAGCACTAGGTAGTTGTGCAATTGCACCTGTAACTTTTGATTTATGGATGTTGATGTCTGGCACAAGGTAGTTGTGCAATTTCCACTGTAACTTTTGAATTATGGATGTTGATGTTTAGCACAAGACAGTTCTGCAATTTCCATTATAACTTTTGATTTATGGATGTTGAGGTCAAGGTTTGATACAGTTGCCATGGTGGTGAATTTTATTGATGAGGTTGGGTGCCATGAAATGTCACAATGGGATTGTTTGAAGCACCAAACACAATTGGGGTAACCCTAACAGAAATTGTGAAACCTTTAGGGTTAGATTTTCAGTTGATAGATAAGGTCATAGCCTATGTAAAAACCAAAGGCTTTAAACCTCAACACTTTGGCTGCAGCTTTGTGTTCAATAGTTACATGTGCCCCTTTGTAGCTTGTAAAACCTTTTGTAAGTTTTTGTTTTGGCCATGTGATGTCAAAAGCGTGCCAATATGCAACAAATGACACTAAGTTTTGTGTCGGTGTGAAAGAGGTCTCATTGAAAATGCACAATCAGCCCTATAGAAGACCATTACATGGACTAAAAAGTGTAGTATGGGTAGACAAGAATAGGATAAAACATGCATAAAGCTAGGCCTTCCATTTCGGAAACTCAAGACACCTGTGAAAATCTGATTTGCCAGTAGAGTTATCCTCTTCTTCTAGGAAACTCTTAAGTACGATGATGCTATCAACATTTGTTACCATAGGTAGTCTCTCCATTTACAGGTTAGGGTTTCATCTCACTTGACTTGGGCTATAGCACATGCTGTCACAAAATCATGGCACCAATTGTCGATCCATGTGTTTTGAATCAATCTAGGGGCTATTAGCTTCTTTCTAATGCATCGCATGCTGCCTCTTTGATTAGCATTCAATTACAAGGATATTACCATTGTTGAGCAAGGGTTCAACCACCTTTACAGTGTGGAGACTTTGATTCAAAGTTGGAGATTCTGTATGTGTGCATGGTGGCAAAGGCTGTGAATGCATTTCAACCAATTCTTTCTTTTGCATGCGAATTTCAAAGTGACAAGGCACATAACATGTTTGACCTGTTTTATAAAAGTATGCAATGCAGAGCTTTTGGGCAGGGAGGCAGCCAAGAATGTTGTCACTGAATATGACAGGAAGGTCATGATTCCATTGCTCATAAAGGTTAACATGCTCTTGAACCCTACTGGTGACAACACCACCATAGAAATTGCAGATTTTTTTGCAAATTCTCTCTTTGATTCTCCAACATCAGCTGAGGAGGTTAGTGACGTTTTGCTTGTCTCTGAGTTCTCAATATTTTGTCATGTTGTTGTGTTAGAAGAAGAGGTTGCCAAGCCTTTGACATGGTGGAAGGACCATGCCAATAAATTCCCGAATGCTGTCTTTTTGGCTAGGCAGATTCTTGGAATACTTGATTCCCAAATTGAGACTGAGAATTTTCTTGGTTACAGGACTACTCACAAGCTTGCAGTGTTTTTGTCTTGGAATCATTAACCTATATACACTTATGATGATTTACAAAAATTGGCCCAATGATGCCAAGGATGGTTGTATTTTGGCTTGGAAAATTGTTTTGTTGCAACAACTACTACCGTTGAAATTTTTTTTCTCTATAGAAGCTGAATTGGTGGATGAGTATGAGGATGAGTTAAGGGATGCTAGATTTTTGCAGGAGTAAGGTACATCACAACG
>Ga0209208_10007978_pt1 | contig 14207 bp, 6 predicted proteins | sample S1TSphfallax_3_FD_187694 | JGI IMG/M metagenome (GOLD analysis project Ga0209208, IMG submission 187694) | Host-associated microbial communities from peat moss isolated from Minnesota, USA - S1T2_Fd - Sphagnum fallax MG (SPAdes) (version 2) | ecosystem: Host-associated > Plants > Peat moss >...
ATAGGTCTTATATGAGGAGATATTATTATGTTGGGTACTTATTATTATCTCCTTTCAAAGGTGGGGTTTGAAGTTTAGGTTCGTACATATGTTGGGGTCTTTCTCTTTGTTTTTTGAACCTTGTAATGTTACTAAACTTACTTGAAAGGTTTTCGTGGATGTTATTTGTTTTATCAAAGCTTTTGAAAGAAAATTAACCTTGTTATTAAAATCTTCAAAATTTTAGATTGCAAGAATTTGAAATTGAACCTTGGCCTAATACAAATAAGCACATTAGTTGTAAACACACTGATGACCACCGTAAGGACAATAAAAAAAAATTCTAAATTTAATTCAGAATTTCATATCTAAATTCTTAATATGTGAAAAAGTCCAAAATGAAAAAAATAATATAGCAAATCTTAAATTTTAAAATAAATAAATTATTGGAAACTTGTGTGTCGAACCCCACCCAAGTACTATGATGTACAATTCAATCCAAGTAGAGTTTTGTACATGTGAGCCCTAAAGCCAAAGAGAAGAAATTGGGTTGGTAGGTCACAAAAATTGACCCCATTTATTAAGCATATATAGGGGGGGGTTGTCAACCAAAACTAGAGTTTACTTATGATCCTTGAACTCTTCAAAAACTTGATAATAAACTAGACTATAAGGACTCATGAGTCACACAACTCTTCAAAACCCTTTGAGAACTTGATCTTGTTTGCCCTAAAAACTCTCTAGGAACTTGATGCCTAAGAACTTGATCTTGTTTGCCCTAAAAACTCTCTAGGAACTTGATGCCTAAGAACTTGATCTTGTTTGCCCTAAAAACTCTCTAGGAACTTGATGCCTAAGAACTTGATCTTGTTTGCCCTAAAAACTCTCTAGGAACTTGATGCCTAGTTTGACAAAAGAAATCCACACACACACAAACACACTCTCCCTCTCTCCAAAAGATCTCAAGTTAATATTGTTTGGGGGGGCGGTCTAGTGTTTATGGTGGTTACATTCACACCTGTGCCCACATGTCCAAAGAAGAGAAGCCCATGTGGCAGTTGTGTGAGTCAGATTTCCCATGGCACCCACCCTTCCTTCCTTCCTTCCTCTCAAGTGCCCCCCCCCCCCCACATGGGACCATTGTTTTTTCCTTGCATAAAGTGGGTAGGTAGTTTGCCTATTGGTTACTTCAATTTTGTTCAAAGGATAACTAGTTGAAAGTATCTTCTTTATTTATTTATTTATTTATTTATTTAATTATTGGGCCCATGGTTGGGTATCAATAACCTACCAATTGGGTATTAAATTTTCAAATGTTGAATAACCTACCCGGAGGATTGGAATCTAATTCAGGGAAGCTTTTAATAATAATCCTAAAACCCAAAATACCCAAAATATGTTTATGATTAGAAAAAATAAAACTTGAGAATTTATTTATTTTAATTATAAAATTATAAAGAACATTATAACCCCGCGGTTCTCAAATACCCACCTTCATCTATAACTTGCAGTTGTTATCAACAAACAATTGGGTAAATTGAGAACCGTTGGGTGTTACTTTGGTAGTGAAATTGATAGCTGGTGAGTCTAAATTTTCAAGAAGAGAATTGATAATGAAATTCCACACTCTTCGAACTTTTTTTAAAACTTTTTGTTGTAAATAATTCAACGAGTTTTTGAGAAAAATTTGTCAAGATTTGAAAATAATTAATTTTTTTATAAAAAATCACCAGATTTCTATATATGGTTCAAGTAGGTAGCAAAAAAGTGTATATAAAAAATAAAAATAAAAATTCCTTTAATATTTTGTTAATAGCCAAATTTGGCTATATCCCACTTATGTATGATCCCTATCTTGGCTTTGTCACCAAAATAAATTAAAATTAAAATTAAAAGAACACAAGTAAGAAGTTGGAAGTTGGAACCATGTACTTGTTTTTCTTTTCCAAAATTTGAGAATAATATGACCATTTCATATTATTCTCAAAATTGGGCTTAACTTTAAAGTTCTCATGAACAAATAATAATAATAATAATTTTTAATTCATTTTGAGACATGAAACTCACTTTTTCAACAATAACTTTTGCTCCATTGGTCCAAATTTTTCAAAACAACAAATGTGCACACCATTTCCTAGAATGCTTTCCAACAACACCAAAAGTGAAACAAAGGGCCCCATGGTTTGGGAGGGTTAAGGCGTGGTTACAAACAACCAACCATTTGATCTGAAATTCAAAGGTGGAATGATTTGATTGCCTATTAGTAGAATTAATCTTATGAGAGTTGGTAATTGATTTTTTTGCTCACCTAAAGTGATTTTAAGGGATAATATTTCCATGTCTTTTATTTTCTATTAATGGTAGCTTGATCTATGACACATGGGGTCAAAGGCTAATTGTGGGGTCTCAAGTTCCAACTAGGAACTTTTTTGCAACTTTTAACTTAACCCAAGGTAACCCGATTAAACCAACACATCTTGGCATAACTAAAATGCCAAACAACTACTGAATAATTGATATTATTCAGAATTTGATTTCATTAACATTAATGTGAATTAAATTTAGTTAACAAATCAACTCCTTTTGAATATTAAATAACCATTTTTTTTCTTTTATCATCGTGTGTTATTTAAAAGGTTTCTCCTCCTGTGTAATTCACTATTGGTTTCTTATGGTTTGGTAAAACACATTGAGTTTTTTTTTAATGTTTATTTTTTATTTATTTTTGGAAGCACAACAACAATATTCCTCTTGAGAGGACAATTATGAAATTGTTTATTGATCTAACAATTGTGTGGGAATGTGATTTGGTTCTAATGTGTTTTCAAATTTGCACTTTCAACAATTGAATCAAATTTTACAAGAAAATTATGGATTGCTTTTATTTGTTACCCCTTTTTCAATTCACATCCCACCTTGAATTCATTTTTTCCAATGATTTAAGGTTCATAGTTCATATGTGCATATGAATGTATGGGTGTTACTTATTATTTCTATTCAAGTTTTTCAATTGAATTTTTTTCTACTTAAAGTGTTGGAGAATCCTTATTACATTTAGAGCTATAGTTTAAATTATGTTTGTGTTTATAATCAACTTTGGAAGCTCCTTGTAATTCAAAGTTGGTTTGTGTCCCAACTTGTCCCTTCCATTTCTTCTTTCAATTTTTCTAGCATTAGGACCCAACTTGTTTATCAAATTCATTGTGAATTCATGTTTAAAGTTCATATGTGCATATGAATGTTCGAGAGTCACTAGTTATTTTTGTATTGAGTTTTGAGATAATTGTTCCCTACCTCAAAATGTTACAAAATTCTTATTCCACATATAACAACAATTAAGAGCTCTATTTATGCTTGTAATCTTGACAAGAAGCTCTCAAAAACCAAAACCCAACTTGCAATTCATTATTCATTTGTGTCTATTGTCCCTTTCATTCTTTCTTTCAATTCTTCCAACATGAAAGCCCAACTTGCTCTTGAAATTCATTGTGATATCATAGTTTAGGTTTTAAGGTCATAATTATTTTTGTGTTGAGTCTTCACATGACTATCCCTACCTTAGAGTGTTACAAGACTTTTATTCTCCATGCAACTATTGTTTAGATTTTTGTTTATGCATGTATTATGTAATCAACAAGAAACTCCCAAAAACCATAAACCAATTTGCAATTTAAAAATGCATAAATGTATCCCTTGTCCTTTCCATTTCTTTTTTCAATTCTTCCAACATTGAGGCCAATCTTGCTTGTAAAATTCGTTGTGATCTCATTGTTTAGGTTGTAGGGTCATTGGTTACTTTTTTATTGAATTTTAAGGTGACTATCCTTGCCTTAGACTATTGTAAGATTTTTGTTACACTTGCATTCATAATATAGGGTTTTGTTTATGGATATAATCAAAAGAAGTTCCTAGAAACCATAACCTTATTTGTAATTTTAAATGCATTTATGCCTTTAAGTTCTTTTTAACTTTGGAATTCTATTTTTTCCCCCACAATCTTAAAGCAAAAATGCTAGACATTCAAGGATTTAAAATAATTAAAAACCTTATGCAATGTTTTAATTATGATGGTGTTGAAGATTTGGCAATGGATCTAGCACAAGGTGGTTATAATAGGGTGATTCACTTTTTGCATAACATTAAAGTTTTTTACAAAATGTCATGCATTTATGTGTTATTAAAATGTCATAAAACCAAAAAAAATGCCAAATTTGTGACTGTACTGAAATTTTCAACTTGAATAAAAATACATCCATATAAAAAAATTACAACATGTATACACCAAATATATAATAATGGACTTTTGAAGTTGAAAAATGAGGACTATTTTTTAACTTGTGGCTTTATATACATGCATTTTATTTTATTTGGTTTCTATTTGGGATATCTTATAGAAAGTTTATATATATATATATATAGACACACACACACACACCAAATGTTACATCCCTTTTAATTTCACTATCCAAGTACATCATAAGAAGATTAAAAAAATTGATTCCCCAAGGATTTTTTAAACCAACCACTTTTGTAGACTAAATGCCTGAACAAATAGGCCTTTTAAAGAAATTCCAATCCATTTATATGACTTTTTTTTTTTTTTACTCCCAACAACCAACTAGCACCTCTTTTTTTCCCTACCGTCATCCACACAACTTCAACCACTTGCAACCAATCACAACCCACACAACTTAACCCTCAAATAAATATTCTTACAACTTTGTAGTCCCTTTTCGATGGCCCTATTGTAACAACTTTGTTTTGCAACCCAAATTTGAGTGAACCTTGATCAGCCCTTTCTTTGCAACCTTCTAGCCAAACAGCACCATAGACATCTCACACACATGCACACGCCTTTACTTCATTTACAAAATATGAATTACAAAACATGACTTTCACCACCCAACCATGAATGTGGAGGCATTATGTTCTATTGTGTTTCTTTTTAATCTTCCTAGCCGAGCCAAAAAGGAATCCCCTCTTTTAGCCTACCCTCCTTTTCTTCTCCATTCTCTCCTCTATGCATGTTTCATTGTGGCTAAGCTTCTAAGTGTTTTGCCACATCCTAGGTACATTTATAAACGCCACCTCCTACTTCAAAATTTCATCAACAATTATTCTTTACATTTGTCCATTGTCCCCTACCATCCTCATTTGGTCATTACATTACTCCCCTTCCAAAAAGAAGTCATTGTCTTCAATGACAAAAATCAAGAAAGTTAGCATTAAATTACATTTCATTTTCCCAAGTTACCTTATCAACATGATAATGCTTCCATTTTATCAAAGTCTCATTCCATATTTTATTTTGATGTTGGCATACCTTAGCTTTTAGAATTTGTTTGGATTTGTTAAAGTGTTCCTTCATCCAAAGTTGTAGGTAATTCATGTTAAATATGAGAAGGATCCAAGACTTATTTTTTAGCAAGCTAACATGGAATACATTGTGGATTCACCATGACTTTGGGAGATCCAATTGGTAGGCTACCTTTCCAAAAAATATATATTATGACAAAAGGTCCACAAAATCTAGGAGATAATTTTTCACATTTCCCTAGTTTTAGGCTACTATAATAGGGCTTGACTCATAAAAAGATCCAATCCTTCACCTCAAAATCTCAAGGGGTACAAATTTTATTTGTGTAAAATTTTGTTTAGTCTTGTGCACTTTACATACTTTCTTTGACCAATTTTAACATATGATGCATGGTGTTTATAATTTTATTAAATCCTTCCACTTTAGAGGTCAATGTTGAAATATAAACGGGAGTTAAACACTCCTAACCATAAAGGGCATAAAATTGATTGGTTTTAATGGAGAAATGTCAACTTACATTATAAGCAAATTCCACCATAAAGAGGTATTGTTCCCATAACGTTTGTTTACATAATTTCTTAACATATCTTCCAAAATACGATTGGTTTTTTATGTTTGGAGATATGCTTCAAGGTGATAGGCTCAACTCATTTTCATTAAAGCAAAAAGAACATAAATGCCAAACATTTAGTATAAAAACCTTAACCAAAAGCAAGTTATGAACTTTTGAATGGTTTGAAATGGGCCATATTTTCATAGGTCCATATGATAATCATTTTTTAATGGATTTCAATTTTTTTCTCTTAACATGCATATTAAGAAGTTTTTTAAAATGGCTTCTCTTCATATGGAATTTTTTAATTTATTAATTACCATGTAATTCTTCATTTAACCAATCATGCCATAATAAATGACAATTTTAACATTATCGTATGGGTTTTTAAAGAATGGCACATCCATAAAAGATGAGCCACCCTAGTTTATAACCACCCCACTCCATTTGTTTCTAAAAACATTGTAATCACAAGCAACCTTAGACCTTGAAATAGATGTTGCATGGGAGGTATTGAAGATTCAATTGAACCTAAAGAAGTTTTGGATCTTTCACCACATGTTTTTTCTCCCCTAACATTTTTCATGGTTCATGATAGAAGTAAAACGATTCCTACTATTGTTCAAACCATGCATTGTGTAAAATTCCATTTGGTTTCCCAAACATATAGTTTTTGTAATACCAACAAAAAGAGGAAAAATGTGATCATAAACAAAAACAAAATCATGGGACCACTTCCATGAATATGCATATCTTGTTTGAACATCTAGGTGTTTGAAGTAGGTGGAAGAATGTTAATTTAATTCCAACAATAGTCCAAAGAAAGAATTAGTGTTGGATATGTGGCCATCACATAATATTTTGGAAGTATTCATCACAAATTTGGCATCTCACAATTTAGTAATGAAAATCTAGTTTTGTGGTTAAATGTGTTCTTCTAACATTTGCAACTTTTTGCCAAGGATCATGTTTTGGTCATGCTTTCACCAAAACATGTCAATATGTTTATAATGATATGAATGTTGACGTTGGCTTTTGAAAGGCGAATATGAAGGCCACACAATTTGCTTTGTAAAAAACAATTGCATGGGGACAAAAAAAGTTGGGCAAAAGACATAATGAATGGGAAAAGGCTAATGGTTGAAAATCCTTTAAGGTGTACCACCCAGGATGAAAAGGGCCTAGTTCTTATTGTAGTCTTATTTTCCATACATTTTGATCCCCATCAAAACTAATGAATCAAAAAGTGTCAAATACTTCATAAGTACCATATTTTAGACCATAAAATTTTAGATTCTATCACAACCATCCATAAATGTCTCTTTAGATGGTTAAAAAAAGGTAAAAAATACAAAAAAAACATGACGTTATGATAGGATTTTGGTACACCTAAAAACAATTGGACCTTAATTCCATGAATTTGTTTGGGGGGAGGTGAATTTGAATTGTAAGCATTTCACATGCATATGATGACAATTTTTTTGCCAGTCATGGCTCCATTTCTATCATTTACATATATTTATAATGCTAACAAGATTCACAATATGTTCACATTGATGTTACACTTGTGGTTAAAAAAATTTGATGTGATGAAAACATGTGTAGGGAAGGTTGAAAAGCCATACAAATGGTTGTAAAATATGATAATGGGACTTTGATGCCACTATGGGTGGCTAATTTTCAATTCCAAAACCCCATGGTTTTTCAACCTATTGAAACACTAATGGTTGACAATGAAAATTCCATTTTTGGGTTACTTTGCATGGGTTGTTAAGAAATGATTTAATTTTTTTTGCATAATATCTTTAACTTGTGTTAGGGTATCATTTATGGGTCTCTTGGCATTGAATATATGTGATTTGGGTTATCGACCTTATATAAAGTTCTATAATAGTTCACATTTTTCTTTGATAGAAATATCATTTTTTGTGTGAGTTTATATTGTTACAAGCTAGCACATGGCATTATCAATTTTTGTATAACTCACTATCAAATAGCGTGGGACGTTGTCAAATATTTTTTAGTTCACAATTGGATAGTGTGTGGCACTACCAAGCAATGTGTAGGCTTATTGGCCAATATATGGTAATTTTGGCATTATATAATGCCAAAGTGTTAATAATATTGACACCGACATGGATGCTAATAGGGTTAAAGAGAACCATAGGTTGACCAATGGCGAGTGGGGGAGCTTCTTCTAGAAGGTTCTTCCAAAACTTTGAGTGGAACCTCTCCACTTTTTCCAACCTTTTGTGAAAATGACTTTTGGAGTTGAAAAGGTGATGGTGTGGAGATGGTGATGGGGAAATTTTGGAAGAAAAGGGGTTCCATGGAAGTAGTGATGGGGAGAGGGTGCTCAATTTTTTGCAACAAGTGGGTGATTTTTGGTGATTTTTCATGGCAACTAAGGAAAAAAAAAGTCTTGAGAAAATGGGAATTTTTTTTATAAAATAATAGGATTAAGAAAAATTTAGAAGTTTTGTAATAAGTTTTGTGTGTGGTGTTTTAATTAAGGACAATAAGAGGAGGAAAAAAACTCCAAATGTGTACATGGAGATAATTTTTCCAATTTTGATTTTAATGGTTGTATTGAAATTAGGGTTTGGGGTGGGGTTTTGTGTGATGTTCAACCAAGACATATATTCGAAATTTTCAAAATGAAATAAAGCAAAGGGAAGGGGGATTGTGGGTATGTGGAGTAAGTAGGACTTGTGAGCAAGCCCATCCTTGGGTGGTACTACTAAGAACATCACACCTTGATTTGCTTAGACCCATCAAATTTTGAAAAGTCATAAGAAACACTTAAATGAAAATTTTATTAGGTTCCATAGATTTTGAAAACCCAATAATATCAACAATATTGCATATTTTGATGTTCATAATCATTGCATTTAAAACAATTTTAGGAATGTAACACTAGTTTTTTTCCTTGAACTTTCTGTCAAGAACACAAATTTAAAACATGATTTGAGATTTTTTTTATGATTTTTTTTCCTAAGGTAATTTGGAAGTCATTCTATTTTTTAGTTTTTATTTCTTAATTAACTGATTAAATATGGTTTAGTTATGAATTCCAAAAATTGAGGCTATCAATTTTTTAAGAAGGCATTTTAATTAGAAATATAATATTTTTTCCAATTTTTAAAATTCCTAAATAAAATTCAAGCCATATACTACAACATGAAATTGATAAAAATGAAAAAATAATAATTTATAATTATTAAAAAAATAACAAAAAGGTTCGTTGTTTTTAGTTCGTTAACCATTCCTTGAGGTGGTTCCTAGTGGTACCACCCAAAGATGGGTTCACCTGAGTAAATATCATGGTAATATTGTTTTGGTGGATTTTTTTGTGGATATTGATTTGTTATTCAATGCTTAAAGATTTCATTATTGTCAATAATTGGATATACAATAAACAATAAATAATAGGTGATGGTTAAAGAAGGATCCATGATGGCAACTTTTTAACATCTAATTCAAAAGGGTTAGAAAGAAAAATCCATCAAGCTAAACACTAGGTTAAATTCACACTGAACAACCTCTAATGGAAATCCCATGAAATATGATAAACATCTTTTGTTTAATAACAAATTCTTGGGATTCTTGGGTCCCATATCAAGATCATGCAAATGTTTAGTATATTATGGAAACATGTGACTATGATTTGGATTGAATTTAATGCATATAAAAATAATCATTTTAATATTCATTAAATATTGTAACCAATGTTTATTAAATATTGTAAGGATTTTTGTTTTTGGGGATATTTTTTTAACATGACATATTTTGAGGTAGATTCTTTAAATATAATTACATAATAGTATAATACAACAATTTTTAAGTAATAAAAAAATGGTTTTTCAAATTACAATTGGAATATTTTTTAAATAATCCCAATATAAAATTTAAGTGGGTAGGTGTGGTTCCTATTAATGTGGAGGCACTTGATGTTTTTTTATTGCCATCAATGTTGGGTGTGTTCATTTGTGTTTTGACAAGGCAGTGAAAAAATTTCATGATTGGGCAATTTATGATGAAAATAGTGGAACTCTCTTGTTAATTTTGTTTCAACACTTGGAGCCTCTAAGGGAAGGGGCCACATTTCAACTATTTTTTGAAGTTAGCCCATTAATGGATTTTTTATCCTAGTTGAAAGTAGGTTCATAGATATTTGGTGATGGCAATCTATTATAGTAGAAGATAATAAAAACATTATTTTTTGAGTTGCACATTGTTCTTAAACCTTTTATAACAAATGTGTACCAACCAAAAATAAATATACGAAATGGTGGTTAGGAAACTTTGATTTAGGTCTTGATGATTTGTAGATGGAAGGTTGAGAGTTTGAAGTGTATATAACCTATTGCTTTGAACATAGACTGAAATAAAATATATGTTGAAATCAAGGGGAGAAATTAGGTTTTGAAAGATGAAGGTTTGGTTTATGTTTAAAAAATTACATCAATAATCAAAGAATGATTTTTGGGGATTCCAATCCTAGTGAAGGGGGAAATGTAAACATCTCATGGAATTAAAAAGTTTTGGGGTCATTTGGATTAAAGATTCCAAAAATAGAAACACATTTGGGTCATCAATCATCACATTTAAACTATCATATTGAAGGTATGTTTAAAAAGATAATGAATGTTTTTTTCTAAAGGTTTACAAGCAATCAAAATTTGAGTTGGGTTTGAAAGTTGTGGTAAGCAAATCACCAAGGATGATATCTTAATCATGAAAACCTACAATATGGGACAAAATTGTGAAAGTTTGATCCAAACCACCCCTCCATAATTTAAATGTGTTTAAAGAAGTATGATTACATTTGAGAGTGAAAAAGAAATATTTATATTGAAATACTTCCATCAATTATATTATTTTTTCCTTTCATCAACGATAAATTGTGTAATTGTAGATGTGTCAATGCATTGCAAGAATTTGTCATTCCTTGAGTTTTTTGTTACATCTAATCATATTGAATTTTTGTTTTATATGAAAAGAAAACTAAATTGAATGAAACTAATAAGAATGGTAAAAGTTATTTTATTTAAAAAAAGAAATAATAATTTTCTATTTAATAACCAACCTAGACATTATACTAAATGCTTTTCAATAAGTTCTTGCAAAAATCAGCCCTTATGCATATCAAATAGTTCTTACTTCAAAAAATATTTATTGATAATTGATTGGTTGGGAATTCCAATAAATTAATACCAAGTGGGTCCTTAAAATCTGGAAAAATTCAATTATTTGATACCCTTGTGTAAGTGAAAAAAAATTTAAATAAAAAAACCAACTTAGTGGATTTGAAAAAAAATCAATAACTGATCAATATTTGTTTGAACTTTGAACCCCTTAACTTACCATACTACAATGTTTCAACCTATACATATCATATTACATGTTTCAACTCATATATTTTTTAAAGGTGAACTTTATGATTGTACATGTGTTTGATTATATAAATTTTGATTTTAAACCATTAACCAATTTCACATCTTCCAGTGGGTTAATTATGTTTCCTTCATTCTACATATATTGAATTTTATACCTTTGCATAAAACATGTGGATTTTTTTTTAGTGTATAGGAAAATAACTTATTTCCATGAATATGGAGTGAAAGGGACCTTATGCTTATAAACATGTTTTGCATTTAGGTGCGAAGCTTATAGGTATTACACATAAGGTCATTCATGTTCCTAAATTATAGTTGTTAGATCCTTTTACTTTTTATTGCCTCTTGATCAACATATATTTAGATGGATGATAATGTTCATTTCATGCTTACCATGTGTAAAACCCATGGATGGAGCACATTTTTACAATGTGGTGCTAAGCTTGGTTAACATTAATTTATTCTAAGCCTCTTTATTTGGGAATGCCCTTGACTTAAGGTGTTACCCCACACTTGATGCATGTCCTTTGTCCTTGATTTCACCAAGTCAAGTTCATCACCCTATAAATATTGACAATTTTGCTATAAAGCTAGGGAGTGTCATCACCTACGGGCCATGGAATTTTGTTAGTTTTTCCTTAAAGTCAACCTTTGAATTGTATCATGAACATTGCCAATTTGTAAGACTTGAACTACTTGTGAATGCATCAACACCACACAACACTTATTGTAATTTGTCCAAGATCAATGAAAATGTTATATTTGTTGGAATATAACTTGCTTGTGCTTCACTCAAATTAAAAAGTTGTTTCAAAAATGATGCACACTTGTGCTAAAACATCAATGAGGTGTAAAAGTCAAAACTATTGTAGTATATGGGTAACTACACAAATTTTTCAAATAATTAATTAAAATTGAAGATTCCATGTTGAAAATACAATGTTTATGAATATTTTTAAATGTTTTTTAGTATCAACTTAATTGTAATCCAAATTTGAAACATTTCATCCTTTGCATTTCAAATTTTGAACACTACATATCGTTTCCCTTGTGTTCATTGAGATAGTTTCAAATACATTTTACCCTTGCACACATTTATGAAATCCAAAAAAATAGTGGCAATATAAGAAACCCACAACCCTATTTGTGCCTTCATTACTACTTACCACATCCAACACAAAATGTTAATTATTTCCCCAACACCACCCATAAACATGAAATATTGGAGAATTCACATGTCCCAAAATCATGGCATTCCAACAAATTACTTCACAAGTGGGAATCATGTTTGATGGGCTCCAAGCATCCTCTCTATTCTACCATATGTCAACAAGTCAATCCAATAAATCAATCAAATTCAAAAGTCACATATAAAAATCGGTTCTTTGACACATCTACCTTTGTTGAGTGCTACTAGATTTGTGGTATACATTATAATTGCCACAAAGGTTGATAGCTAGGTTTGAGTTCCATATTCCTTTGAGTTATGCTTGTTGAAAACATTTCAATGTGTGTCATATGTCCTTGCGAACATTTCACATGTCCTTAACACACAAGGTTGAAAAAAATACATTGTGGGTTAAAACATTGTTGCACTTGTTGAAAACATTCAAATTTGTGATGGTTTGTCTTTGCTAGCATTTCACATTTGCTAACACACAACAAATTGAAAAAAACCATGTTGTGTGTTGGCATTCTATTGAATAATGCTCAAGCATCATCTATTTTCCCACATTTGGCATTACATACCCTTGGTGGAATTTGCTATGCCATGCCCCATCATGATGTTAAGATATGTAATAGGTCATAAAATAAGCTCAAATGGGTTGTAAATAAGAATAGGAAGGCATGAAATGACAAAATCAGCTTGTCATGGCCAATTCCACCATTTAAGAAGCCATGAAAACTTGTTGACTCAACAAGTATAGACATAATCACATGGATATGTGTGTAAGAATTGTAAGTAAATAAGGATGGAATGTATGTATGTGGTATCCATTCGGGTAAGTAGGTAACTTAGTTGGTGGCTACTAAGTAGATAGACATGTATGTGGATGGTTAATTACTACAAAACTAACCATCGTGGTTAGCTATGGGACATGAATGCAATTTAAAAGTGTTTCATGTCTACACATCATCCATCCATCTTACATGGTGTGCTGACACTTTATGTTGGAATTTTTGGAAAACATGACAAATTTTTGGGGGTATGGAACTTGGATTTAAAATTTTGTGGTGTTGCAAGAAATTTCACCCCTAGTTCTAAATCAAATGAATGGACAAAATTTCATCCATTTTGGACCTATTGCAAAGATATGATCATAAATATCATAGTATAAAGCCTAGAGATCAATAAGGTTTAGGGTTTCATGTAGCATGTTACAATTTTAAATTTGAACTGAGATTATACATATTAGGGTTTCTTTTGGTTAGTTTTGTGATTTCAAAAGTTTGGTGATATTTTCCAATGTTTTTGCAATTTTATTTAGAATTTACATTTTAAATTACAAGATTTCCAAAAATTTCCATTTGTTTTTTGTAGCCACAATGTGAAAATTCATCACAAGAAAATAAAATGTTGATACATTTGTTATAAAATCTTACAAGAAGTAAATTTCCCAACTTGATTTGCAATAATGGCAAGCAATCCTTACAATCCCAACAAACCATATTTGAATGGAGGTTTTAAACTCAAAATAATATTAAATTTCAATATATGGATTTGGAATCTAGGAGTTTGAAATAATTCAAAATCATTTTGCAATTACTACATTTTGAAAATGTCTTGTTTTATTCCTTTATTTGTTGGTGTTATTTTGGGAGAATAGAAAAGGCAAATTTGAGGTTGGTAAAGAGTTGGGAGATATTTCCTAATGTAGTGAAAATTAGAGGCATAAGGTTTTAAAAGATGGTAAAAAGGTGGAAAAATCAATTAATCACATTTAAGAACCAAACATTG
>Ga0209208_10007980_pt1 | contig 14207 bp, 11 predicted proteins | sample S1TSphfallax_3_FD_187694 | JGI IMG/M metagenome (GOLD analysis project Ga0209208, IMG submission 187694) | Host-associated microbial communities from peat moss isolated from Minnesota, USA - S1T2_Fd - Sphagnum fallax MG (SPAdes) (version 2) | ecosystem: Host-associated > Plants > Peat moss >...
GCTGACACATCTTCGTTTCCAAACAATTGTAATGTGTCATTGCGAAGAGAAGGCTGTTCATGTTGCTTAGCACGTCGTTTTGTCTGGAGATGATTACGACATTCATGTGCAAATTCTAACGTGCCTTGATTAAATTCTGCTGGAACATCAATATGTGGAATAGGATTTTCCAAAAAGTTAGTTTGCTCGTCATTCTGGCGAGCTTCTAGGCGTTGTCGAACACTAGAAGAAAAAGCTTGATTTGTAACCGGTGTTTACGACTTTTTTTAGTTGAAAGAGACATTTTACAACTAACTGTCTAATAGTCGCCTAAGACAAGTCGTAGATGACAAATAGTTGCATAAAACATTACATCATGATGACGTCATCAAATGGTAGATGAAAACTAAATTAATATATATTGTTTCATCCGATGGGGCCAGTATATACATAATGTATATGGGTCATCATTTTATGACTATAAATTGCAACTATTTTGGTGGATCCAAACTCCAACTATGTGGAGACACATGTTAACTATTGAAATATTTAAATTATGTTTCCTTAAATCCTTTTAGATTTATCCAGGTCATTGGATTCAACACATTGGGATTGTCACATGTGGTAAGACAATGTAAGATCAAGTTTTTCCTGATCTTGTGGGTAGGGAGTGGCCATGTTTTTTTTTTGATTAACTAATGGGTTGTTGCCACATGGCATGGTTTTTAATATTTGGAAAAACAAAAATATATTTGGACCATCCAATTCCTATGTTTCTGATTTACACACGTGGCATTTGATTAAAGGGTTTGATTTTCCTAGATCATGAAATTGGATGATCTAGAAATTTTTTAATCTTATGGCCAAGAAATGGCCACGTCTTTTGTGTTTGGCTAATCGAAATGTGCCACTTGTCTCATTATGAACATCGTGGCATTTAAATATTCATTAAAAAACCCTAGATATATCCCATTCATCAGATGTCAAAAATGAGGATCTTGACACATGTCGCATTATTATTTGAATGGAAATTTCAAATCTGCCACATCTTATTAAAGATCGAGGAATAGAAACATGCCACATGGCAATATTAAATAATTTGTAAAATACATTTTTATTGAAAAGGAATAATGGACCCTAGTTTAACATTATGAATTGAGGTTAGCATTTTAGGGTTTAATTAACAATGTTATAGGGTTAGGGTTACAATGGTTCACTAATCACACACAAAATTGACATGGAAAATGCTTTTTATTGAGCTCAAAAATCTACTAACAACAATGTATATATGCAACATTTTATAGCATTCATCACATGTAACTAAAGGAACCTAATTAGTCTAGTATATCTGAATCAAAAAAATAGAACTACATATGTAAAATGCAAATTTTGTAATGGGGAAGATCTTCACCTTTTCAATGTGATTGGAAAAACCTAGTAGATTGCTGATAAAGAGAAAAATCATTATTATTCATAGCAAAAGATTTTAAATGCCATTAGCCACAATTTTGACATCTGCTTGTTGTGTAAAACGTGCTCGCCAATGCCAATGCACTCGCTACTCCTTTGCACCCACAAATACCTGCCATAGCTGCCCTTTGGCAAAACACCTCTGAGAAGATTTCTTGCTGAAATAATTTTTAGTTGGAACAAAATATAACACAACATCAATTGTTGTATCTAAGCATCATTAGTGCCTAAATCACCACACCATCCTACTAAACTTAATGAAGCTTACCTCCCCTCTGAATTCCATAGGAACCCCACCACTAATAAAAACTTTGAGCTCCTCTTCCCAAGGACATTCATCATGTAATTCATTTGAAGCCTAATTAGCTCCATCTTGTGCAACATCCAACTTTTCCACATCCAACCCAGCTAGTGAAATCCATCACCTGAAACCTAAACCCTAAACCCAAAGAAAACCATTGCAATTTCCAAACACACAAATGAAGGAGGTTCAGAGTTCAGACATGGCTTGAGAAGGGCAAAACAAGAGCAAGGTAGTGATGAACAAGTAAGTCCAAAAAGGAGCAAGCAGATGTTTGGATATCCAACACCAAGTGCGTCATTGCACTGCTCACATGTGCCATCATCAACCCTGGCACTAATGGCCCCATCATGACCTACATTCATGAAAAACTCACCAATGTTTCTGTCATTCCTTCACATACTTCTTCCATCACATTATGCATAAAAGAATCACTTATGACAGCAAGCTCTGAGGAGGGTACAAGTACACAATCCTAATGTAGCAAACTTCTGAAATGCAAACCTATGACAGTACAAAAGAAGAAAAAAGAAGCTTGAAAGTATAAGAGGCTGCTCTGCCAGATGGATCCAAGTTATCAGCCCATGCTTTGTCCCAAGCTATGGCTGCTGCTGTACTGCATGCAATACTTGGACCCCCAGGCACTGTCATTCATGCAGATTCCTGCTCAATTTTTCCCACCAGTCAAAACAAACTTTTAGATGTCAATTTTCAGATTCTAAAAAAAGTTTCACATTCTTGAACATTGCAATGCATTAAATTGTGAATTTTTCATAATGAAAATTTCATGATGCAAACAAGTTATTCAAGCATGTGAAGTGGAATTTTCTAATGTGAAATTAGACAATATTAAGGCCTGGATGAATGAGGGTGTGTAAGTGACTGACTTGGGGGAAGTGTTTCTCAAACTCCATGCGGTAGAAGTAAGCTTCCTTAGTATTTGGAGTGTTATATGGGTACATGTGCTTTGCATTTTTCAGCATTCGGTCTGTCACCTGCACATAAATTCACATTCACCCATTTGAAACTTATTGTAGCTTGACAGATGAGGAGTTTACATTCAGTCTCAGTCATCAAGTAATTGAGATTGAATGTAAAATTGTAATATTATGGGGCATGCCAGGTATGTAGGCCATTGTGCTCGTTTTATTGCCTGTTTGGAAATTCAGGCTCACCCAGATTCCTCACACGCATCTCTCACAGGGCACAATGGCCTGTAGTACTCAGCATGCCTCCATAGTACATGAAGCTTATATGGACATCTCTAGATAGATTTGAATGCAAATTCCCCAGGTTTTTAATCAAAGAAGAAGAGAGGCTGATGCCAGAGATAGTAAAGAATGATCAACATAGATACATATGTATGCATAATACCTGATGGGCCGCATGTGCCTTGAGACCATCAATCCAACTGTAACCAACCCCATCACTGAATTGTTCCTTCTGCCTGTAAAGAATATGCTGCCATCACCATGCCACACCAATCCAACTTGTCAGCACCCAACTTGTCTACTGCTGATTGACACTATATACATATACCATGCCTCTTCACATCCATGAATTCACCATTGGAAAATGAACACAAACCTTGGGTAGGTAAGGATTCTCTGGGGTGTCGAATGCTCTTCGCATGATCCACTTTTCAATTCTCCCCTTGTCTTTTCTAACCTGCAGATCTCAATGCCAGTTGACAAGCTCAGCACTTGAATGATTTTGTCAAATCTTTCCAAGTAGAGCTAAGCAAAAATTTCCAACAAAATGTTGGCTTCTGACAGTCTAGCTCTAATGGCATGCGGCTTTTCCAGGTTAACCGCTCAGGCATGGACAAGAAGTCTAACAACAGAAATTCCATTGAAAGTGAAAATTTTGGTACCATTTTCTCAGCAGGATCAATAGCCATGGCCACACTCATGAAGTCCTTGTCCAGAAATGGCACCCGAGCTTCCAGACCCCATGCAGATGTGGATTTATTTGCACGGAGACAATCATACAAGTAGAGGGCCTTGATCTGTCAACACAACAAGCAAGACTTCCCATTACAGCAGCTACTAGAACTCTGCTAAATCTTTTCTACTTTCTGGTTTCTGTACTCACCCCATAGCTAGTCTAGAACTTGGCTTGCAAAAAAAATTGTGAACAATTCAAGCTCTCAAGCTGCAGAGACAAAGGCATCCTGCAGATCTGCTGGAAGTCTCAAACACTGGCCTGCAGAAGAAGTAATGGCATAATATAGACATGATGCAGGACAGTTTGACAATTTGCACTATATTGAAGAAGTTTATGTATGAAGGAAAAATCAAGAGTCTTGCAGTACCTTGCGTATGGTCTCCTTGTGAAGCTCTTCCTTGCTAGGTGCTTTGTGAAAGTAAAGATAGCCACCAAAGATTTCATCAGAGCCTTCACCAGAGAGGACCATCTTCACACCCAGTGCCTTGATTTTGCGGGTCATCAGGAACATGGGTGTGCTTGCACGGATGGTGGTCACATCATATGTTTCTGTGTGGTAGATCACATCTGAGATAGCATCCAATCCATCCTGCAAAAGCCCAAGACCAAACATGGTTCAGAAAAACACAACTTAAGGATCTTCTGTTCACAGGCTATGCCAAAATCTGGGGTACACCATCAATCACTTTGAAACCACAGAGTGAGAAAGAAAAGCAGTCAGGGCTCCAAAAGTCATGACAAAAAAGTTGAGAAAATAGTCTAGTACAGATCTGTGTGCACATGCATCTGAGTTTGGGAGAACTGGAGAACCTGAACAGTGAATGTGAATTCATGGTGCTTTGTTTTCAGGTAATCTGCAACTTCCTTTGCAGCTCGCAGATCAGGGGATCCCTGAAAAAAAACAACAAAATCCAGCACCCATCCAGCCATGAAGATCAATCCTCCCCCAATGCATGTGACCTCTTGAAATTTGCTGCAACAAAAAAACTAAGAACTGAATTAAATCTTCTGCAGGACTGAACTTGATCCATTGGTTCAATCCAGAGTACTTAGACTCTCTGACATGCCCAGGCTGAATATTTGTTTTTCAAAAGCTTGATGAATCATCATGCTTCATGAATGTCACAACAGAAGTACCTTGAGTCCAACAGAGAAAGTGTGAAGTTGTGCACCCCAGACATTGGCAGCTTCAGTTTGTGCAAGTTGTCGCGATGCTACTGCAGCTACCAAAGAGGAATCCAAACCCCCAGACAGAAGTACTCCAAAGGGTACATCTGTCATGAGCCGCTTCATGACTGCCTGCAAAAATATGAAGCGAACCATGTCCCGAGAACCAAAATCAAGTCAAAAATCAACACAACACTGGATCACTCTTGAACTCAGCAGCAAAGCAAAAAAAAGCAAAAATTTCTTCCAAGGGTTGAACATTTTTTCTTCAGAATCTGAGGTTCCAAATTTATTTTCCAATTGGCAAGTGTGTGTGTGTTTTTTTGCTTAGTTTTTTGCATGAATCAGATCCTTGAATTCAGCAACTGATGAGAGAAAGGACCCAGGACCTTCTCGAAAGCAGTGCGGAGTAGTGCTGGATCATATGGAGTCGAAGGGATCACAGTCTCTGAATACCAAGGTGGGTTGAAATATCTGCGAAGTCCTCCTGCACAGCAGCAGCAGTAGATCCAACCAACATCCCATCAGACAGAGAGTCTAATGCCACTACAAATACAGAAATTTCTAAAGCGAAACTGTTCAAGATGTAGTCAAGCAAAATTGTAAGTTCTTGAGCGAGCTACATAAACTTGTATGGTTGCAATGTTAAATGAATGAGCTGCAAATTTGAGTAACTTCTCGAGAATGATGAATCTGCTGCACAAGGACTTTTAGTCTGGAGCAAGAAACATGATTGTTACTGTAAGAATGGATTAATTTTGTGGATAAATAGCAAGTAGTAGACTAGAGACTTCACCAGATTTGCTGGAGTAGATATGGCCCGGTGGGAAAATCTCAAAACGTTCACAATCGTCTTTCAAAGCTTTCATCTCTGATGCGAAGTACACTGCCCCTGCACCAAGCAGTAGATGCAGAAATCAGCATAAGCAAGTTAGTACCAGATGTATGTGTTGCCAACAACTGGCCAGCCTTAGAATTCAAGCAAACCATTTACTTGTGAGGAGAAATTGATCTTGTTTGCTGCAGGCCTGCAGGTCATGATGCATGCAAGCATGTACACATGCATTTGACGAATTGGAAGTGAGGAGGAGCTTGGTAGTGTGCATATACCGTCGTTTCCCCAACCAAGGTAGAGTGGGGTAATGCCGATTGGGTCGCGCGCGGCGATGAAGGACTTGTCGCGTAAATCCACAAGCACAAACGAGAACATTCCGTCCAGCATGCCCACTGCTTCCTCGCCCACATCCTCATACTAAAATCGTCATCATCAACCATGTTCATGATCGCCGATTCCGTTTGCAAACAAAACAAAAGAGGACTTCACATCGTCAGTCAATCTCAAAGCAGATTCAAGTAGTACACAAGAAGAAACCAAGGCGGAATTTCATCGTAAGATGAACTACTACTAGTGCTATGCAAATCCCAACTTGCGTTCAACTCGTACTCTTCCTTTTATATCCATCGTGATCTGGACATGGAGCTCACCAGATGAGCGATGACTTCGCAATCGCTGTGGGTGTGGTAATGGTGTTCCTTCATTGATTTCTTCAGAGCTTCGTGGTTGTAAATCTCTCCATTTACCTACATTCCCGCCGGTTCAATCCAACCACAACAGTCACGGATTCAGCTTTCTGTTGTGAATTCAAGCTCTTCAGATCATGATCTACCGATCGGTTGCTACTGCAACAAGGCGATGATCATGCCACCATGATCATCATCATCATCATCTTTGTGTCCACCTGCAGGGGGAGAAGTTCGGAAGCAGGACTCACAGCGACGACGATGTTCTTGCTGCCATTGTAGAGGGGTTGATCACCAGATGTGGGATCAATGATCGCCAGGCGCTCATGCGAGAGGTAGCAGCCAGCCTCCTCGTCCACAAACAGTCCACTCCAGTCGGGTCCCCGATGCCTCAGCCTGCATAAATTCTCACGCAGGCCATGCATGCATGAGTAATTGGTCCTCTCTTCCATGATCAAACTCCAGCAGGAAACCACAAACACAAAATGCCGGGGAGTGGATGGCACAGGGACGAAACAAGCAACCAAGCACCACACAACCCAAAAAAAACCCATTATCGCTACATACAAGATCTCAACTCTATATGAACAAGCCGATCAGCATGCGACACGACCCAGCTGCTTCCTATTACAGCACAGCTAACTGCGCCTGAGAAATGATCAATAGCAGACGAGTCTCTTAGGGCTCTGTGCAAGGAAGCAATCAGACAATCTGTTAGGTCGAAATTGGTTCTTCAAGAATGGACTGTAGAGCTGATCAAAAGCTAGGAAAAAAGTCATGAATCATGGTACTCCACCTGCGAGAGAGCTCGAGAATCCGAGCTCGCTTGGCTGGAGAGTAGTCATGAGAACCCAAAACTGCCAGAATCCCACACATGGTGACCCACTAGTTCAACCAATTGATGGACTACAACAAGAACAAGAACAAGAACAAGAACAAACAGATTCTTGCAAAGTCTTGTACTAGTCTTTGTGGAGATAGATCTGTCTACGTACAGACTCAGGACAGATGATGAAAGTGGTGCGACAGAAATTTTGCATGCATTTAGAGAGGGGGGAAATGCCAGTGACAAAAGCAGTGAAGAATTGGAGACTCTTTCTTTCAGAGAGTGTGGAGATGGGAAAGAAAGCGGATGATCGACGAGAGAGAGAGAGAGGAGGTTTTGGTGCAGCAAATCCTTGCGTTTTTATACACAGGATTTGCGAAGCGAGCGGAGCGCGGTGGGGGAGGGAAGGGGGAGACACCCCATGGATCATCGGGCCACCCGCCGCTGTTCTACCGGGTCTGCCCTTGCGGGGCCTAAACCCGCTTGCTTGCAGTGGGGAGAGTAAATAATAGCAAATGATTATATCTGAGTGAGTAATTTTGGCTACTAGTATTTATTATTATATACCTATTTAGCCTAAATAGTTTACAACAACTTTTAGGAGCGAACAAGTGGGGAGAGTAAATTATAGTAAATGATTATATCCGAGTAAGTAATTTTGGCTACTATTATTTATTACTATTAGCCTAAATATTTTACAACACACTTTTAGGAGCAAATGAGTGGAAGAGTACTACATTATAGTAAATGATTATTATGTTCAAGTAAGTAATTTTGGCTATTAGTATTTGCTACTATATAATATCTAGTAGTACCTTAAATATTCATAATATGCATAGGTCGGAGCTGGTTTTAAAGGTAGAGTAGCTTTAGGTTTCATAAGTCATCCTTTTGGATGACAATTCCTCAAGTGGACATTGCTTTTCAAACATGTGAAAATTGCTTGCAAAAAATAACTATTCGCATTTGTCTTTTCCTAAGCTCACATTTCAATTGTCACATGTGTATGTATATATTGAATGTCTTTTTTTTTCCCACCAAGCAAGCTCAACACCAACACATATTTGAATTTTTAAAAAATTCACATTGAATAAAACTTGGTTAAATTTGTTCTTTTAAATTTTTGAACTCAACATGGTTTCACGTGGAGTTCTTGGTATAATTGAGACACAATTTTTAATTTTTTGATTTTTTTTTCAATAGGTGAAGATTTTATTTCATGTTTTCAAAAATTAATTAGAGTGAAAATGATTTCAGAAAAAAATTTAAATTCATATGCAAATTTGTTTTGATATTGTAGGATTCAAGGAAAAAATATTAGTGTTCTAACTTTAGATCAATTGATTATCATTGGTAGTGCACACAATTGCAAAGCCCAAGTATTTGCTATTGTGTAGCAAGACTTAGCCTAAATATTTACAACACAATTTTTAGAAGCAAAAGAGTTCGGAGACTATGTTATAGTAAATCCTAAAATTGTAGCAAATAATTTAGGCTACTAATTTAATGGTCTTTTAAAAAAAAAATCATGTTCTTTCTCTTGTTAGGGATTTATAATACTTATTAGAAGGGAAGTATTCATATTTGGCATAAGTTATAAGTTTAGAATCAAGAAATTATACAAATTGTAAATAACCAGCTCATAGCAAGTTGAGTTAATTTGATGAAAATAAATTTAATTTATTTTGGTCTATTTCTTCCCATTTCTATCATTGTATACTAACTGCTTGCCAATTTTTATTATATATATTTCTTATTATTATTTTTTATTTTTTTTATAGGATTTGGTTTGTTAGTAGAACCTAGTTTAGTGTGAACAAGATTGTAGTTAGTTTGTGTTTTTTGAAAAAATATATCCTTTAGTGGGGGGTTTGGAGTTTCAATTTTGGTGAGCTTTCAAATCCCACCAAAGGAATTGGAGGCATAATTGATGTTCAGTTAAGATTTGTGTTTCCATTTTGTTTTATGTTTTGAGCTTAGATTTTTGTCGTTATAGATGGATATGTGTTATGTGAAGCATTTTTTCACATGTTTTCATGTGTGTGACTTTGGAAGTTCAATAGTGTTGGGCATCGATTTACTAGTGCATGACATGCCTATCAAAATGGGTGCCACTTAATTATCTTCCTTGCCACACTCCAATTCAAATGACCATGACCATGAAAAATTATGGGTAATTTATATGATGTTGCCTCTCACTAAAGTTTAACATACCCAACTACCAACTCCAACATTGATTCTTGAGCCACAACTTTAGTCAAGGACTATGCATTCGCTTGGGTTTTGAGCACCTTTATACTATGAGTAGCTTGGACCTTGAATTGGGAAATAGATAATCTTCAAACATACCTATCTCAAACACATGGATAACTTAGAATGAATTGAAATAACTACATACTTTGAACTTAAAGCTCTAGAACATGACTTTTTTCTTTTTAATTTTTTTATCTTATGAAGTAGATGGATTGGGTATTCATCCACAAGAGGACTTAGCCAAATTTTTCAAAAAGTCATAAAGAAAAATATAAAATTTTAAAACCTTGCTATATATTGACAACATAGAAGAACCTATGGTCTAATATGGTGACTTCAACTTTTTTTCCTCTTGAATATGGCAACTTTAGGTTTTTTTTTTTCCAAAAACTCCTATGCATAGATCATAGCCCTTGTTTTTTTGGTTGCCCAATGGTGAAAATTTGGCAAAAAGACAAAAGAAAAGAAAAGAAAAACTTTGCTCTAGAAGTAAGAGGAGACAAATGATTTGATATTGCACTTGTGTCAAAGATTGACTCTCCATTGTTATGGATCTCATTTTATTTCACTCATATGAAATTTTGGTTCAATTTTGTTTTTACTCTTGTGTTAAGGACTAAAACATTGTTATGTCTGAAGTAAATAGGTGATCTCAAGTGAGATTATGTTTAATAGTATGTAAAATCAGTGTAAATATCATGGCATGGATATTGTATGTTTTACACTTTTGTTACGTGCCACATTTGATGCTTAGGTGATTCATATTGTACATTATTTTTTTAGGGTTTGTGTATATCCATGTAATTAGTCATTTAGTAGATTTAAAGCCCATATTCTACAAGAGATGCAAAACACTTTGGGGAATTCCCTAGTCTTTGTTATGCAAGCATGACATTTTTGCTTGAGTTTTTTTTCATTTTAGGGCACATTGGCACTACATAAAAGCTTTGGTCTTGGTTTTGACACTTGTTTTGGAGAGCCTCTTCCTATTGAAGAGAAGTGGTTTTTGCACTTGTTTTGGTAGCAAAAGGCTAGTTCCAATAAGATTTAGTTCTTGTGTTGGTTCCAACAAATGGGTGTCGACTTGAGTCCCAGGTCACAAGATCCCAAACCCTCAGGTTTAACCCTAAACCCTAAATCTACCAACACTAGTGTCTAGGTCAAGCCCATTCATCCAAACATAGGACATGCATAAATACTTTGCTAAACTTAGGGGAAGGATTGAAGATTTTGTTCACTACCTATTAACCACTTTAGACTTATACCAAAGACCATGATCAAGACCTGAAATAAATGTCTAATTGAATTTTCTTTGTTGGTCCAAAGACCAACCTTCAACATTTTGTTTTTCCTAAGGCAATTTTTTGAAGCCTGGACATTGTTTTTTGAGATAATTTTGGACAAACCTGTTTATTTAATGCAATTTATTTGACTAAGTTTTTTCCTTTTGGGGTATTATTTGCCAAGTTTTCAACCTCAAATAAATTGGAAAAGGAAAACTCCCTACCACCCTTACCATTATAGTTTTAATAGTAGATCTCCCATCAAATAACTACCATTGCTATTCATGTTAGTTAAAGACCAAACTCCATGAATTGTTATTTAACAGAAAATATCTAACTTATATGCACACTTATTTTAACTCCATGAATTATTATTTAACTTTGTCATATGGAATCCCTTTCATTCACACCTTTAACAATTTCCTATTGGGGAATACTTCAAAAGAATCATGACCATGGTTATGGTCACCATGGGAACGATGGATAACCATCAGTTAACCTCATGTTAACCCCAGTTCCCAATCACATTCTTTTCAAAAACATGTATTTTCTCAGTTCCAGGTCTGGTTCACATCCTATGCCTTCTACATGACCTTAAATTCCTTTGATCTTATTATATTTTGTCTGGGAGGCAAAATTATTGGGTTTAGATTCATTATAGGGCATAGTAGCTTAATGGATTTTGGCCCCTAGGTAATAAATAATAATAGGTCTATTTTTATATGAGGATTTTTGAAAGACAATATTTTGGCTTGTGTTGAAACTTGAGATTAGTTATATAGAGTTATAAATATCTTGAAGGATTTTGGTTTCTTGTAGAGGGTTTTTTTTTGAAGATTATATTTTTGCATAGTGAAATATGTATTTGAGTTTCCATAATTCTTCTTTTGCCTTAACATACTTTTTTTAATGAAAATGGCAAGGCCAAAGTGCCATACAACCCTTGTTCATATCAGATTGGTGTATTGGTATATAAGACTTCTGAAGATTTTGAGACCAGGAAAGACGACTACTAGTGTTGAGAAAACTATGCTGGTATCAATTATCCAATTATTGGTGCGATGTTATTATATCCGTGCCAATAGCAACCAAGATAGCTACTTATGAAATGATACCCGCCACATTATCAATACTAGTGGGTTTCTAGAACCGCCACTCAAGGGCATGCATATTCCCAACCCTTATCTTGGGGTTCTTTGTCTAGAAAAGGGAGAACACTACCCTTAACACACACACACACACACACGGTGGTCATTTTTAAGTCAAATGGATGCACCGTCTAAAGCAATAGTTGGAAATTGTGATGAGTTCAACACTTTTGGCAAAGGATATGTTTTACACGTTGGATGGAAAGGGCGGTCAACATTGTTTACAAAAAAGCTAAAATCCATGTGAGTGGAAAACATTCCTAGGGTTACATTACAAACTACCGCTTTAAAAGAGGTTGCAAGTTTTAATGTCCAATGATTAAGAATATGTTCAAAAGTCGAAAACCCAACACTTGAAAACTAAGTTGTTTAAGGAACTAGTTCAACTAATGGTCAATTACGGATGTTTAAACTTGAAACCTGGGGACCTTTTGTTAATCCAATGTAAATATATAAGAAGGATACATACATGATGGCATCCTATGACAACTCATACAACAATGAGAAATATGATTTTGACAAATACGTAGGATTTTTGTGAAAAAACACAATTGGCACCAATTGGCCATATTTAGAAGTTTTTAGATCATCACATTTCTACAACAAGTTCCAGGTAGCCAAAATATAAAAGCATTTTTAAATACTTTTTTCATATTTGGTCTATAGCCAAATGTGGTTAAATCTTCTCATGGATGATTGCCAGATTGGGTGCATCACGAAATTGAAAAAGATTCGCACTGATCCATTCAATAGGTAGGTTATACTCAATGGAAATTAGTTAATAGCAACCAAAAAACTAAATCGGAGTAATAAATAATATATGTATACACGGAAGCGAGCTCAAATGGTAGCCATTAAAAGAAAAAGTTGGGATGTTGCTATGTGTTAAAGTTGAAGCACACAAAAAGATCATCCTTTGATTCACCATCAAAGTTCATTTCCCAAGCAATTGTACAAGCAAAAGAACGAGAGAACACCACCTAGAGAGATTCACCAAGTTGAACTCAGTGCATGTAGAAGAAGAATAGAAGATAACTATGAGAAGAACCGAAAAGATGGTCAAAGAGACATTTGGTGCGGTGGAAAGAAAAGTGGTGGTCCATTCTCATATGGAATTTCCCTTGTCCCGTGGCTAACCACTATGGTTAGCATGTATCTAACATGGTTAGCTTAGCTACAGACTAACCAATGCCCTAACCATCCACATGTATCTACTACCTCCATGGTAATTACCCAATGCCTTACCTACTTAGTTATGTCCATAGGAACCACTTAACATTCCCTACTCACTTAACATATGTAAGCTTCCTCCTAGGTAGTGTGAGGTTTTAGGGTTTTACAAGGTTTAGGTTTTTGGGTTTTCAAGGATAGGTTATGAAGGTGACGCAGTAGCCTTTCTTTTTATGTGAAGTTTTGGAAATCTTCTAATGCAAACTCAATGGTGCTTTTTTGGAAAAACTTACAATGTTTGAATTTTTTTCCTCCAAAAAATCTATAAATATTGCCACATTTCTATACATGGCACAAGGAGGTAGCCAAAAATTATAAGGATGTTTTACCTTTTTTCCTTTCATATGTTTTTAATAGCCAAATTCGACTAAGTCTGCTTGTGAATGATTGCCACCTTGACCAGCTACATTAATTTATTTTTACAAAAAAAAACACTACACAAAAGTGGGTCTCAATATTGTATAGAGGGGTTATCTTTAGGGCTGCCAGAGTACCTTGGCAGCTTCAGCACAAATTATATTATTTTTAGAAATGCTGAAATTTTCAAAAAAAAAAACATAATTTCTTAAAGAAATTTTTTTGTGAGCAAGAAATTAAGAATCTTTTAAAATATTCAGGATTTTTTTTAATTTTGGAAATTGAATCTTCAAATTTATTTATTTATTCAATAATAAATTAAATAAATGGAGAACATTTTATACATTTTCAATGTAACATGTTGTACATGTTTATGAAGATTTTTCAATGACCGACCGACAGACCCCACCCATCCACCGCATCCCATTATAGCACACTAATGAACGAATGAATGAGAGAAATGGCAATAGATCAAGGGCATAAAACAAACGGCAAGTTACTCGACCTTGTTTAAACTACACGAGAACATTGTCGACAATGCAAAGCCCCCCCCAAAAAGGAAAAGTCGTATGAAACTTTATTCCAAAGCCTTGGGAACACTAGTAGGGAGCAATGCTCCCAAAACCCCGGAACACCATCCATTAGCTAGGGTTTCGAGAACCTTCCGGGCCCCAAGAAAGAAGGGAGTCCACAAAGGTCTTGCCACCGAATGTGTCCTAAAAGTA
>Ga0209208_10007981_pt1 | contig 14206 bp, 13 predicted proteins | sample S1TSphfallax_3_FD_187694 | JGI IMG/M metagenome (GOLD analysis project Ga0209208, IMG submission 187694) | Host-associated microbial communities from peat moss isolated from Minnesota, USA - S1T2_Fd - Sphagnum fallax MG (SPAdes) (version 2) | ecosystem: Host-associated > Plants > Peat moss >...
TTAGCATGACATTTGGAACGTATGACCATAGTCCAAATGGTCAAAAAAAAAAGGAAAAAATGGAAAAAATGGAAAAAAAATGCATGTTATGCTAATTGAAAAATTCAAACAAATTTCATTTTTTTGGTTTTCAAGCATTCATGGTCAACATTTAGGGGTTAATAATAGACTTGTATAACTCATTTAGAAAACTTTACATACACCTTTTTTTCGGTTTTCCAACGACATTTTTCACAACCAAGATTGCTTGTATTAATTGCTTCCCAAACCCCACCTTTAAACATGAAAACTAAAACAATAAAAAGTGGGAGACTATTTAGACCAACCATTATATTTGGTCAATTAAGAAAATATTTCATTGCGCAAAATGTAATTGCTTTTGTAGGCATTAGATCATGTGTGAGCATACTTGCCCAATACCAATTTATTACCCAAAATTGACATAAATTATGACTATATCTCATTTTGAAATATTTTTGTCACAACCTTGTTTTGAGGTTGTGACGAAACATCAAAGAATGTGAAGCCTTGAATTGAAAACAAAATTGAATGTTTGGCTTTGAATTGCATGGAAATCAATCATGGGGTTTTAAAAAGTCCCATAATGTCAATGAAAACATTGATATTTGTTTTAAGTGAATGAGAATGTCATGATTTAATTTAGGTGTGTGACCAATTCCTAGGAGGGGCAAGCATTTTTCTTAAGATGAAGGAAGTTGAATGCTTCCAAGTGGAATCAAACTAAGTATGAGACCTATTGTAATTTGTGACCCTAAAGCTCACGACAAAAGTTAAAGCATGGGAAGGGAAGTGGGCTGAAATAGTGCCTTAGGATTCAAGCACACTCATACAAGTGTGAAAAAATGAAAGAAAGTGAATCCCAACACTCCCATGTGGATTCAAACTTGGGAATTGGAATCCCACGGTGTTTTGAATATTTGGAATAAGGTTCAAGGCACAAAACCTTGTCCAAATTAGACTTTTGAAGAGTGGAATATCCAAAGTGGGGCAACATTCCCTATTTGAAGATCTAGAACACAAGTTACAACCAAAATAATGGTTGAGAACTAAACTTGTAATTTGATTCTTGTCCATTAAAATGTCCAAAAAGTTGTTAAATGACCTTTGATTAAAACATGATATGAAGTTGTAAATATTTGTTCAAGGCTATTTTTTTCCCTTGAACTTTTTTGAATTAGAGTTTATATGCATGAATTATGAATTTGCAAAATTGCACAACTTGGTGAAATCTGGATTTTTGGGACTACGTGCAAATGGGATATCATGAACCACACATGCCCCCTTGGGTGACTACTTATTGGGGGTTTATTTTTAAATATTCTTGGGATATTTTGGACAAAATTCATTTAAAAATTCTCTTAAAATCTTCAAAATTTTCATAACACTATTATGTTATGGTTTACATAAAACATTTGTTAAAAATATGTCATTGTCAAAAACATTCAAGTCCATTTACAAGACTTTTTATTGCTTAAAAGCACTGGTTACAATGTTTTCAAAGTTCCTTTGGGTATTTTTCATTCATTAGATTGATTTCAAACTTTTAAAGTATATATACCAATACATTGAAAATAACATTATGTGAAAGCAATTCCATTTGGAATTATTTATTTTGTTCTAAAATGTTAGATACACAAAACCAAACATTGGTTACAATTGCTTGTGTACAAGTTAATGTGATTGCACCCAACTTCCATTTTGGAATCTTAGGAAATCTTACCGCTTCAATACAATCCATGCCACAATTCATTGAGCATATTGTAGGAAAGAAAGTGATGATTCCTCCCAAGCCCAAAATGCATTGTCTTGTGAGTGTGAATTGCTCATGGCTCATCCATGCACCATGTTGGTTCTAATTTGCATTAACCATTCTCTTTCTTGGTTGGTGCAAATTGCCTTCACATGAAGTTGAACATATTGAATTCATTTTAGTCCCATCCCAAAGCTATTGCATGCTCCTTTGATCCCAATGTGTGAACTAAGAATCACATTTAAAACTTTCAAGTTTTTCATAATGCACTATATTGAAAAATTTACCCTGATACCTTGTGACAAGCACTTGGGGGCTCATAAACTTTTTAGGGTGTTGATGGAGATGTTTTTTAGATTTGGTATGATTCAAAATTTGTTGTAGGTAAATGGTCAATTCTCTAATATGTAAAAAAATGCAACAAACCATTTATGTTCAATTTCCCAAAATAAGGAATACATGAACGTGCCTTTATTTGGTTGTAAAACTTGGGTGTAAAGATGAAGGCATGGGCATCCACTACTTATTTTTTCAATAAAACAAACAAATATGAAACATTAAACCTTAAACAATGGTTTCATGCACTCATTTGCAATCTTTTATAATGTTCAAAATCATATAATTAAGGTTTGAGGTTAGTTCAAGGAGGTGCCTACAAATAATGATCTCACAACATCAAATTCACATGTTACTACCAATGTTGTGCAAATATTTCTATGGGAATGTGAGAATTAGCAATTATAGTTCCAATTATTGGGAATTGGATCAAAATTTACGCTCCTTTATTAGATCCAATTTACGAACCAAACCTAAATATCTTGTAGATTCAATAATTAGGGATCAATTTGAAACCAACATATGAATGTTTTCATAGGATGAACCTTACCCATGATGGACCTGAACTTTTTTCATGTGGTTCTAAGTCTTTGGGGTTTAAGCTTATTTTTCCTTGTTGTTTTCTTTTTGCCCTTTAAGCTTTCACCTTTCCACAATTATATTATTTTTATTTGAGCTTTCCTCGCCCACATTGTTCTATTTGCTCTATTTATTTTATTCTTATTTTTTTCACACTTGCATTACATGCTCTCTAGGTTTTGCTTGGTTGCTTTTGGCTTCCATAAAGTTATCCTCTAAGTGCTCTATGTGTATTTCTATTTCCCCCCCCTTTTACTTGAAGTTTTTTCCCTTCTAGTGTTTTGTTTGTATGTGGGTCCAAGCACAATATAATGAGCTAGAGACACCCCTTTAAGCAATTGCTTAATTTGTGTTTATTCTAGGAAATTTTGAAAAAAATATTTATACTATTATGTTGAGAATTATACTAAGACAATTGCCAAAAATATTTCATTTTCAAATATTTTTCAAATCATTGATACATTTTTTTTTGCAATAGTTTTGTTGCTTAAAATAGATGTAACATTTGAAAAATATGTAACATTGACAAATGGCAAAAATGGATGGTCATTAATGGTAGGGGATAACATGTGGTGTAAGGGGGTGTAATTTTGGATTTCCATGAAGATGGTAAAGGGGTTGAAGAGGATATAACTTTGGGTGTTTAAGGATGGTGAGGAATGCCACCTTGGGTGAATTGGCACCTACATTGGTACCATAGTCAAAATCCCCCCAAAAAATAATAGCTTCTAAACATTACATAGATTGATGGTTTTTATTAGTCCTTAGACAAAACAGAGATGTTTAAGTCCAATTTTAACATATATTGAGATAAATAAAACCTCTAAAGGCCTCATTCACTTAAAGGTGAAGGTACCAACATATACGTTGGTTCACCTTGATTAAGGTGATGGCCTTTCTTCATTTGAATATGATATTGTAGTGGAGGTAGTATTTTATTTCTTTTGGTTTCTAAGTGTTCAAGGAATTGACTTGAGGAGAGATGTGAGGGTATGATTCCTTGTGGACAAAAATTCAAGGTGTTCGAGGAAGGTTCATGGGTTATTGAGTTTTTGAAATATTGTCGAGGGAGGTAGTCCTAAAATGTACAATAAAAAGAGTGAAAATAACACATGAATACATATTCGAAGCATTTTCAATCCATTTTTGTTGGATTAGGTGTTGTGAGGTTCTAAGAACTGCTACATTTGATTGGGTTTCTTTTCGGTACTCACTAATCAATGGATTTTCGTGTGTAGGTATTATTTTTGTTCAACTTCTTGCACACCTTTGGCTTGGATGGTGGCCATGTGTTGTATTGTTGGCGAAGGTTATGATTTTTTAAGCTACATGTTTAAGGTTGTAATGTATGGAAAGCATTGCCAAGGAAGGAGTTTGCTTCCAAGGATGTGTTTTGTCCAATCACATGAGATGGCTTATTGTGAGTGATGACGGTTAGGGTGTTAATTAAATTGAATTGCATTCAATTGCTAAGGGACAAGAAATTCACTTATGCATTTTTCCCTTTTTTTATTACAATGTTTTGTAGAACTATAGGATTATGCATGAATGTGTGAGATTGTCACTTGGATCATTGAAAATTAGTTATGTGTGGTCATCTTTTTGGATTTAAGGTTGGATGTGTTTTCTTCTGCTTATGTGGGTTGTTAAATGTGATCAAATTTGCAACTTATAAGGTGTTTTCATGTGTTGGATTATAGGGACCTTATTAAATGTTTTGAAGTGTTTTATATAACAAGTAAAAGATGGTTTTCTTTTAAGGTTGCAAGTGGTGTCTTGTGCCCAAAAGACCTATTTACGAAGAAGTGTGTTGGAAATACAATTGTGTATGTGTGATTCAACCACAACATTGTTAAAGTTCTAGTGATTTATAAGGGTGATTATTAGCATTTAGACTTTAAGATTTGAAATACCTATATTTCCATCCTTCTTGGTTATAAACACAATTGCATTGCATTGAAATTTGAGTAATGTGTGAAAAAACATAGTAATGATTTGCTTAAAACATTTATTTGAATTTTTTATTTTATTTATGAAGTTATAGGACAATTTGTTATGACAAAACCTAGATTAATGGCTCAATATTTCTTCATGTCAATTTGAATGTCATTATAATTTCTAAAATGTTTTCATTTCAATTGATAACCCTAAACCTTAATGGCAACCAAAATCACCTTTTGTGCAAAAAATTCAAACCCTTGTATCTAATACCTACCATGTTTGGGGAAATAAACATCAATTATATTTGGAGATTTTGACAATTTTCAAATATTTTTCAAAACCTCACATCAAGTTTTCAAAGAAAAAGACAAAAACCCATTTGATCACTTCTTGTTTAATCAAATATCTACACGATTACATGAAATGACTATGTGTAGATAATTTTTTTTAGGATTTTTTAATATCCAAACTAGTGCCAATCATATGTAGCAACATGTAGAAAAAATGGTGATCATCCCTATGGAGATTTAGCCAAATTTGGCCACAAACCAAAAATAAAGTACAAATTTTTAATCATCTTTCTATATATATATTTAGTAGTTGATGAAAACTAAATATATGAATCTAGCAATTAAAACCTTTTCTTTCTTTTGGCAACTAAAAAGTTCAAAAATCATTTTTTAATTTCAAATTTTGGCAAAATTTTACTAGTAAAAAAAAGGTTGGTGTAGGCCCTCTTTTGAAGGCACACAAATAATAACCAATGGATCTCCTCATGACTAAATCAATTAGTTCTTGCTATGGGTCATGAGGATGTTAAATCAACTACTATAGGTCCTTATTGTAAGTAGGTCAAAAGTATTGAACACATTTTTTTCCTTGTTTATTTTTGGTGTGATCAAAGTGTGTTTAAGCATCATCCATGTGTTTCCTCTTTATAGGTAAGACCTATATTTGAGTTAGGAAAGAATGCAAAGTAGGAGGATTGTCATGTGTGTGAAAAAAATATTTTGCAGGAGGGATACATGATGTATAAAAGGATGATGATTGTTGTTGGGGCCTCCATGTGTCGGGATCTTAGAAGGATTTGTAACAAAATTCATAATCACAACTTCTTACAATTCTTGAATATTGTGTGGTTGGTGTTGCAGGGTGAGCTATTCAATGTTATAAAAGTTGTGATGGTTTTGCTTTTGGAGTCTAGGTGATACTTACTTAGATCAACCCCTTGGACCTTGTTATCAATTTGGGTTCTTGCAATTTGCCTAACAACTCCTACACCTAAACAATTATTTTGTGAATATATTCAATTCAACTTTATTGGCATTTTCATTTCTTGCACATATTCATGGGCATTCCTATAATGACTATAAAATCTTTTGTAATACATGCCAATTAGAAATCAATTTCAATTTTGTTGACATGGCTTATATCTTTCATGTCCTTGGTCCTTTGTTTTCATATTTAGTTATCCATTGCAAGTCCCTCCAACCTTAATGGTTTGTCTATAAATGTAAAGTAGTAAAGATCTTCAAAAAGAGGAAATTGGCTTATTCCATGTTAGCAAGACCTTATTTCTTAGTGAAGTATAAGGGGACAATTGCAATATGTTAATATTTTTGTTAACTATGCATAAGAAAATGGAAAGGTGGAGCTCAATTGGAGAAAAGAGAACTTGTAATCAACACCAAGAAAGTAGAGCCAAAGAACAATAAGTTTGCATATTTGGATGTTGAGAACATGATGATATGCATATTCACGAGTTCTTATCATTCAATGTCATTGTGTATTTGCAATAACCTAATTTGGTCCCCTCAATGTTTGTTACACATTTGAGCTTTTAATTATAATTTTCTATCAACCTATACAAACTTTGCATCTTCCTTGAGCTAGTTTTTAGCAATCTTCATTTATTATTGATGAACTAATGAAACTATGTTACCACACATCCACTTTGATGGACATTAATTAAAATAATTAGTAGGTTGTACATATGAAGATGATTACACAAACAATGTCATTCTTGCAAACCAAAAATTGGTTTTTTATGCAAGCAATTGCCATGGATACGTTCAACTAAGGGTTTTGTGTTGTTGAGTGGTGAAAATGTTCAATGGCTTTTCATGTTTGATAACTTGAAGTACTTATGAAAATGGGGGTTTCATTTGGCCTTACAATTGATAATTATAGAATCATCAATGACAAAAGCCATGAACTAGCCCATAGTTTATGAAGATCAAAAGCGGGATGTTCTAAAGAAATTCATTGTTGAGGTGTAATCAATGCCCAATTCCCTAGATTTTTTTGTTTGGCACAACTTCAATTCAATTTAGAATTAGATGAGAATTTGATTTTCTGTTGGGTTTATTATGAATGAAGGGTAAGGTTAATATTAGTTGATTTTAGTAATAATTTTATATAGGTTGTGGGAAGCGGGGTTTCATTATTTTTTGTGTAATTAAGTACACATGTATTTAATTGGTATAATTTTTTCATGAACAAGATACATGGAATAATGGGATGGCTATGCCATTTAATGATTACAATTAATAGAAAAATATATTCAAGTGTGATAAATTACAATATTTTGGTGAGTAAATGACAACAAAATATTGTTTTTAATTGAACACAAGCATATTATTAAGGAATTTGAGTGCAATATATCATGGAATATATAAAGGTTTATGATAATTTGGTTTGTATGATTTTAATACGTGCTTGTAAACAATTCAAAAGTTGAGACATTTGTCCTTCCATGATCAAATAATGAAAGACCCTTTATTATGCAAATATGAATACAACGTTTGACATGTTGAATGTGGTCATAAATTAAGAAAGAAGAAAGTTGTGCTAGTCGAAAACTAAGCTAACCACATCAAGGTTGTTTCCATGCCAATGTTGAAATCACCTAAAACAATTGGGGGACATGAAGTTCATGCTATGATCATGAAATGTAACATATATATATGGGAAATTATGTATATGGCTTTCTTAATGTTAGTATTAAAATTAACTACAATAAATTCCAAATCAACATATATAATTGTTTTCCTTGAATGAAAAGTTAATTATTCTTATGCATGATCATGTGTTCCAAAAGGTTTGATACATTATTATTTTTGTTTACCAAGGTGATGTATGGTTCAATTCTTGTTTCTTGAAGACATAGTATTATAATTTTGTGGCATGTTCACAAATTACATTGTAAACATCTTGCTAGTGTCAATGCAACAAGTAAATGTCAAGGGTTTTAATGATAATGCAAGAGTGAAGATGTCCTTTTAATGTTGGAACAAATAGTCTCCAATAACAATGAATCATTTCTTTCAATCATGAGGTGACACATTCATTGGCATGGAGATTTTGAATTTTGTAGAACGTTAAGGGATTCAATTTTCTTTTGTATGGACATGAGAAAGGGTTGTAGAGGCAAGTCCATGTTTTGGTGATAGAGGTAGGGTCAAATGCCATTTCATTTAACAATAACCCTTGGGATTGATCAATCATTAAATTAATAGCCAACTAAATTGAAAAGTATAATCATGAAATGGGTATGGCATTTGTCTAGAATCTTATTTCTTTAGCAATAACTTTTGTGGGTGTTTTTTTTGGTTGAATTTCATTGTTTGTATACAAAAATGAATGTGTATAAATTAAGTTTATGGTTTTTTGTTCACAAAATTTGTTTAGAATAGAACATTGAAATTCCATGGACAAGTCCATCATTGTTCGCATAATTCTTCACAATTAGCTCAATAAACATGTTCTATTTGACATGTATATGTATGATTTCATTTTCAAATTGTTTAGTGAAATTATGTATGGAAAGTATTAAATGATGAACATGTTTAACTTCAATGATAAAAATTCAACATTTAAAAAATAAATAAAAATCATTATGAACAATTATTTCCTTGTTTGTATAGAATAAATGTGGTATTTTTCAATCATTTAAAGGTGTTCATAATCATTTGTGGTTTAATTGTGTTGATATTTGCTTAAATATGAGATGTTGTTTTTAAATCTATTGAATATTTGGATAAACTCCACAATATTTTAAATAATGTAACTACCAGGTGAGCATGTGAACTTCATTATTGTGAATGCAAGAAAATCTTTTTGGAATATTCTTGCCATGTATATAAAAATATCTTGTCTACATGGCAAAATTTTGCCATTTGCATCAATGGAGCATTCTAATCACATGAATAATATTATCTTAACTTTGTTTTAAAGTAATAATAGGAGGAAGTGGTTAAACCACCCCAAATGGTGTTGTGGATTAATTATTGGTGAACATTTAATTAACACATTCAATTTGATGTGTGATTTTTCAAATAATGAAACATGGTTCATACCTATCAATTTTATGAATCAACATTATATAATTTAATCCTTTAGCAAATCAAAACATACTAAATCAAAATAATACCAACTTGCACAATTTTTGGCCTTGAAGTGAAACACATTGAATCATTTTAAGTGCTACAATGGACATTGTTGCTTTTACAATTTTTGGTGTCATTTTTATTATTATTCCTACCTATGTTAAAGCTACAAAACGAACCAACAAGTGACAAACTTCATCGCAACTCCAAGTTGGGAAATGAATGAAATCTTCAAATTGCCCACAAACGTGACATGTTACAATACATAATACATGTGTTAACATGAGACCCATTTCCTCATTTCCCCAATAAACTTGAAATCTTAGTCACAATATCCATGCAAATGCAAACTATGAAATTAATTTCATATTGCCTCTTGTTTGAAATTTCACCAAATCAAAATTTATATATTTGTCCATATCTAATAATAGGAACCTCCAATGGTGGGTTGAAAGTTGGTATAAGAAGTTAATTAACCTCCCACTAATTGTAATGTTTTTTTGACATCATAAATTGCAGTGTGTCAAAACAACCTTCACATTTCGTGTTGTGAGCCATGACATTGCATTTGTTGGTTGATTTATTGGAATGAAACATTCCCCATTGAATAGACTTTGAGGAAAGAGAGGTCATCATTTATTGAAAACAAAACCTTTTTCTTCAAGAGATTTCAATTCATCTTGTGAAAGATTGATCTTTTTTTGCACATGCCAAATAGACAGAACCATTAGTCTATCAATTGCATACTTACGTTTCGTACCCCTCATGAAATGATTCATGTCATATGCACAAAACTAGAACTTGTGAAGCTTAAGGGGTGCACTTGTGAACTAAAAATATAAACTAAAGTAAAAGGGGCAAGAACATCAATGGGAGTCAACTTCATATTTATCCTTGCAGTAAAAGAATACATGGTTGGTAGTTTTTTGCAATGTTAAACATTGTATGTACATTGTAAGGGGACATCAATTTATATGCCACATTCCATTTCTACACAAAACTTCCAAGACCTTAACACTTCCATTGATGATATCCACAACCTCATACTAATCAACGCTAGAGGAAGGCTGTTCAATTTTCACATGCAATCTTCATGTTGGGTGTTGACATGTGGGCAAGAAAATTTGACACAATCCTACCTATGTGAATCCCTTTCTGATTTTCGAAACAAGTTTGACTTTCATTTACAAAAGCCAAAGATCTTGTCCCCTTCCATGTGTGTGATTTTAGTTGTGAAAGCTGAGCTTGATGCATGTTTCAGAATTGTGTTTGCAAGTTGCTCCTGGTCATTAAATTGGGTTTCTTTATGCAAAAGAAGCTCGCTTTTATTAAGCCCTTGACCCAATGAACCACTCTTCTTGAAATGGTAGTACAATGTTGTTTGCTTGAAAATTCAAATATAAGATCATCAAAAGTTGTAGTGTACAAGTAAGCTCCCATTTTCCTTGATTGTCAAAGCCATATGTTATGCATTGTTTTTGAAAGGTTTGCAGGTGGGCATGTTTGTAAGTTTCTTTGGAGTGAATTTCTACAAAACATAATACATGTTTGTTAACATCACTTAAAATTAGTTTTAACATATTGTAACCAAGCCATGAAAACATGATGGGGATGGAGAATGCAAAGGAAGGATGGGAAATTACATGTATAATAAAGCCTCCTGATTGTTTGACATGAATGTGTTAGAAACTAAACCAATTGTCCAACTTTTGAAGCATAATTGCATCTATAGCCCCCTAGGAATACCACCAACATTAAATAGTTACATAACGAACATTTGTTTCTTTCATTGAGGCGACATTTTTATATTCATAACATAAGGTCTTGTGTTGTTCACACATTTCTAATTTGATTTGTTGTTTTGTGTGTATGTCCATAGATTGAGTCTAATGGAAGTAACATGTTCCTCCCTATTGACCATGGGTTCATTGGGATCTCGATTATCATACATGATTTGTATTACGTTCAATTTGGCTTGAACATTTTTGGCCATGAAAACTCTTGAAGTTTGCATTAATAACACCTTTTTCAACATCACCTTGTTCAATTTTCAGCATAAGACACATTGAACACTTGTGTCTTTAAATTGCATGTCACAACTGACAATTGCCATCACATGATAGTAGATTGGATTGTACATGTGGTAGGTGAAGGTATTTATGCATATGAGGACTTTGCATCTACTTATAGTTCTAGTTTCTCCCTTTACATAAATACCTCCTAGAAAAAAATTAGTGTATTTGGAAGTAACATTATAAAACAAAAAAAATTATCAAAGGAGAGGAGGCACATTATATTTTTTGAATGAACAATTCCATTTTGAAAAGTTCCTCTACTTCAATGGGTCTATTTTCAAGCCAAGTAAAGCCCAAAGGCAATGGCATCACTGAAATTGGGCTTGTGTTTGACTATCACCTTGCACATGCCCTTATTTTGGTAATGCCCAGCTTGCCTTGGGCTTTACCACTTGCACAGAAACATACTTACAAGTTTTGCTCACATTCTTGCCAACCTCCTCTTGTGGAATGGGTGAATAATTGTTAATTTCTTTTCCAACCTTTTTATCCTTTCCATTGATTTGACTCCAAAAAAATTCTCCCTTCAACCTCCTAGTCATTTGGAATGGGGCATGGAACCCTTTTTTTTTCTTCCCCCCCCCCCCCCCCCCCCTCAATCTCCTTCGGATTTGGAATGATTTTGGAATGGACAAACGTCCCCCCCTAATTGTGAGCCTTTATTTCCTTTGGGTGAGCCTTTCTCTTCTTTTTCTTCTAACTTCCTTCTCCTTTGGAATGGATGGAATTTTTAAAGAAATGTATTAACCTCAAGCTTTTGATTCTTTTCCAAAATTTTGTGGGACATAGGAGTGTTGAGACAATTTGTTGTGTTGTTGCACACCATCATTAATTATGGGAGTTAATGTGAAGGGTGATTTGCAATAAAATTTTGCTAAGGATTTGGACTTTAAAAGTTATCATAAAAAGTGGCAAGAGGTTAGTTAAAAAAATTCTGGTTGATTATTCTTTCACATGATGTGTGAACCACAAATAGTGTCTTAAGCAGGGAATGACATTTAACATAGTAACTCAATTTGCCCTACCAAAATTTTGGGTAACACAAGACTATGGCAAATTGAGGTCATGATGAGACTTGGGTGCACAAAGCTTTCTACCAATGCTCTCGTCAAGAAGAATGTCTAGAGTTGTGGCAAGAATCACAAGAACCAACATAAACAAACTTTGCAACTTTTCATATATTGAAAATTCATTTTATTTTTAAGTTTGTGGCCAACCGATCACAACGCATCCACAACACAAACCCATGTCAAAGATTAGCAATGAAAAGTGCAATAGAAAATTGAAAAAATCCTACAGACCTTGAGAATGAAACTCGATAGAAAGTGTTAATGATTTACACTAAAAGCCAATATCTAACAAAATTCCTATATGAACAAAAATCAATACCATTCAATTGTGTGTGAATTCAAGCTCTTTCACTTTCACAAATTGCTCCAACTCCTTTTTTCCAGTCAAAACATTTCTTGCATCTTGCCCATCTTTGATGACTGTTACCCAAACAGGAGCCAATCCATTTGAATCTTCTAATGTACCTAAATCTTCCCCATTCATTTTAGCAAAAATTCCTGAGGAAGATGAAGCATTTTGGGCAAGGTTTGAAAACATAGGGAAATGGTTCACAAAAGGAGGTTGTGGCAAAAATGCTCCAATTTTTGATGCCTCTAATTCTTTGTTAAATTGACTACCCTTTTCCATGCCTTGATTTCCTCTTCCCTTGAGATCATCTATGGTTGATGATGATTGTAACAAAATCTTTGGGACTTCCTCAATTGCTTGCAATCTGAAAACCAAAACACAAAGTGTTTGCCAATTCAATACCCGAGTTTCCTTGATGCAAAACCCAAGTAGGTTAATTGCCTACTTAGTTAACGACATCTTTGATCACAACAAAGGGTTATGTGTCAATGAGAGAGGCAAGGGGAAACCTGACAGGCAAAGAAATTGGTTGAGGAGCAAGGCCCGATGGTGAGCTATATACAACAATAGTACCCACAACATCACCTTCTTGGGGTATGAAAGTTGGGTTTGCATGGTCCAAAATTGTTGGATCAATGGAGCTTGAAGGAGAGCTATACAAGATCAAGCTACTAACATGATCACCCTTGAATCGGGCATTAACCTTTAGCTCCAAAGGCATAGGACCCAATGCCCCTTGTGACGTAGTAGTTGGCATCACCATGTTACTTGGCAAGGATTGATGGCAAGAGGGACAAGCTATGGGTAGGGGGTTCATGCCTTGGATAGATCTCCACATGTATGTGCATGGACCTTCTTTTGGAGGCCCAACACAAGGTTCCAAAATACTTATGTTGGTAGGGGATGTTGTTGGGATTTGAGACTTTGGAACCAAGAGCTGGTGGGTTGCAGCATTCTCCTCACATAAAGGGCAATTTGAGGTTGAATTATGATGTGCTTGGGATTGAAGGCATGTAAAATGACAAAGGTGAAGACATCTCCATGGGCTTATGACATCTTTTGGTGGCAAGTGCTCTCTGGAAGAAACACCCAATACAAGGAAAGGGGGTGTGTCACTCACACTGTGGCCTTGCCATTTACATGAAAAAAGTATCTTAAGGCAAAAGAAGAAATATGGAAACTCAAATATTTCACCATGCAAAAATATATTAATCTTCAAAAAATCCTCTAAAAGAAACCAAAATCCTTCAAGATATATTATAACTCTATTATAACTAATCTCAAGTTTCAACACAAGCCATAATATCATCTTTAAAAAATACTCATATTAATATAGACATATTATATATATATATAGGGGCCTATAAAAATCCATTAAGCTACTATAATATTCTATAATGAATCTAAACACAATATCCTTACCTACCTTAAGGAAAAGTTGGAAAATATTTTATCAATTTATTGGTCATTAATTTAAGAAAGGAATTAGAATGAAGATGATGATGGTTGCAATTGTTTAGATAATACAAACTCATTTAATGAAATATGATTAGCACTTAATTAATGAAAGGATTAGCACTTAAAAATTATGAGTTAATAATACCTGCAAATAACACAAATATAGTTGTTGTTTCCCATCATTTGGTAAAGTTGACGATGTGAAAGATGTGCAGGTCGGACACATTGCACCAAAGCTC
>Ga0209208_10007982_pt1 | contig 14203 bp, 9 predicted proteins | sample S1TSphfallax_3_FD_187694 | JGI IMG/M metagenome (GOLD analysis project Ga0209208, IMG submission 187694) | Host-associated microbial communities from peat moss isolated from Minnesota, USA - S1T2_Fd - Sphagnum fallax MG (SPAdes) (version 2) | ecosystem: Host-associated > Plants > Peat moss >...
TTTTTTTTGGGACAAATCAAAGATAAAATTTAATAAAGGGAATTCATCAAATGAAGTTTCATCTAATAAAATCTATTTGATCATCCAGGAAAAAAATAATATGTGTTTTTATTGCAAAAAACTACGGTATAAGATAAAGGAAAGTTAAACATAAATTACAACTGAAAAAGTTCTGACCAAACAAGCCAATGTTGTTGAAATGAACCACAAGTTATATTATGTAGATGGGTTCAATACAAAATTTTACTTGATACATCAACACATGTTACACAACATGCATTTTGATCAAAGTTCATTCATAAATTATAATAAGCAACTTGGTCCAAGACATTTTTTCTTTTTTGGAATTAATTGAATACAAGATATTTGTGAGGGAGAAATTAACATTAAGTTGAATAATGGTGATATTAAACAAATTCCTAATGTCTTGTAATGTTTTTAAACTTAAAAAAAAATTATATTTTGCCAAATAATTTGTTGTGGCAGGAGAAATAAACATAAAAGGTGAACATTGTGTGTTAATTAATGTTAATGGTCAAATAGTGGCAACTTGCCATGTTGAAAATGATTTATATAAACTTGGAAAAAAAAAATGTAAAGTTTAAACAAGTTTCAGTTATTGTTATTCTTGTTAAATTTGAATTAACACAATTGAATTATGGCATCACAAATTGGGCCATGTACAAATGAAAGGTGCATACAAAAGTTGTAGCAAATGTTTACATGAATAGGTGTTTTTTGTGTCCAAAAAATACATATATGTGAAACATGGATTGTTGAAAAACAACATAGACAAAGCTTTCCCAAGAATGGAGGTCATAGAACATCTCAATTGTTGGGGATTATACATTTTAACATTTGTGGTCCCCTTTATGCGTACACACATTTTGAATGTTGGTATTTCTTAACATTCATCCATGATTTCTCTCAATTCATCACAATAGTTACTGAAATAAAATTTCAAACTTTTCATTATTACAAAAAACTAAATGTAGAATCAAACATGGAGAAAAAATTTGATTTTAATATTTGACAATAGTGGAAAACATATACCTAATGAATTCAATGCATAATGTGAATCCCATGGAATCAAACACTAATTTATAGTTCTTGACACACCAAAACAAAATGGATTTTCTGAATGAAATAATAATACCTTTATCAAAACCACAATTGCAATGTTAAACCATTCAATACTTTCCAATTCATTTTGGGGTGAAGTTTTAATCACAACAAATTATTTACAAAATAGAAACCTAACAACACTCTTTTTAAAAATATAACTCCAATTGATATATGGAATTAGAAAAAACCACATTTTTCAAAGTTAAACTCAATGCCCATGGAGATGTTGAGAAATACAAGGCAAGATTGGTGGCTAGAGGTTTTAGCCAAGTTGTTGGCATTGATTACATGGATTTTTTTCTCTCTTATTGTGAAAATAAATTTTATTTGAATTATGTAATTAACATTTATCATCTAGTATAATTTAAAAGTCCATCAATTGGACATGAAGACAACATTCTTGAATGGCATTTTGGAAGAGGAGATCTATTTAAAAATTTCAATACTTGAGTCCCAACATTAAAAAAACTTTCATAGTATTTTCAAACTTCACATTTGAGTTTATTTTTGGACTTCACCAATCAAACCAAACATGAGACCAATGCCTTGATGATTATATTTTGGCAATTGGTTTTGAAACACATATAATTGATTTTAATGTCAATATAAAAAAAAACCAAATATTTCATTATCATGACAATTTATGTTGACAACACAATTGTCATAAGTAATAATTTTTTTTTTTTGTCAACATTGAAACTTAAATGGCTTAGATGTTTAAAACGACATTGTTGGGTGATATCCATTTCTTACTTGGAACCCAAATTATCAAACATTGCATTGAATGTTGGTTTTTTTAACTAAAGAAAAATATCTCATGTGAGTTTTCAAATGTCGCAACATGGAAAATATAACATCATATCAAAATCCCTTTGAAAACTACCATTAAACTATCCATAACAAACATTCCACAAACCAAAGAGGAAGAACTTGTCATGGTCAAAATTCTTTACTCACAAGCCATGGGTAGCTTCATGCATACAATTGTGCATATGCGGCTTGATTGTTCCTACACAATTGGTTGTTTAACTCAATATTTGAATAATCGATGTCAACACCATGTTGGCAAACTATGAAAAAGGTTTTGTGTTAAGCATAAATCATATTTTGTTATGCAATATCAATAAAGTGCAAATGGGCATAACTTATATGGTTATACCAATGATGTAAACAACCATCACTCCATTTTAAGCTATTAATTATTCTTTGAGTTGGACGAGCGATGGTCTAGGCAAATAAGAAACATATTGTTTCTATATCCAACATTGAGTTAAAACATATGACATTTTCCAAAGTTTTAATAAAAGTTGTAAATAGTTTAAAAGGTTAAATTCATGATTTAGTTTTTCCCTAAGTGTATCCTATAAATTCTTTTGGGGATAATCAAAGTGTTTCTTGCACTTTGTTAGGTATTAAATATTACAAAATAGTAATTTATTATGTTTTTGGAACTAACTTAGTGTGAATAGGGTTTCGACTTTTTTGTGTTTGGGGGTGGGGGGGTTTATCCCCATGGTATGATTCTAAAGTTTCATCTTTTTGTTTCAAGAAAACTCCCTTACAAACTACAAGAATCTAAGTTCAAACACAAACAAAAAATCACAAAACACAATCCTATTAATATGCATGTTTCATGTGTGTGACTTTGTTAATTTTGATAACGTTGGGTGCCAATTTAGTAGTGAAAGGAACATGCATGATGCACCCCCAAGCTCCTTGATGGACTCAATTGTGAGTTTGAAGGTGAAGATAGTGGAAGGAATAAGAGTTAGGGCACGCTCCTTAGTTCGTAACATTTCGAGGGTAGAGGGGCGTGCTCGAGTTCTGGGATGGGATTAAGATGATTGACAAGTAATTCAATCACTCACACGGACCTGCACGAACCAAACAACAAGTTGGTTAGTGCGCAATTGGAGCACTTTGGTGCACAGACGAGTCACGAGCAAACACGAACACATAAGATTCAACATAGCCTGAACTTGGGGGAAGCCACCCCCTTCCTCCTTATAGTATACTCTATGCCTAGCCACAGGACTAGCACCCAAATGTTGTTTTGTCTTGGGACTCTCAAGTGCGAGTCCCAAAATTCCCAAAATTGAGACTCCTATGACTTTGGGGCCCCATAACTTTGTGTGTAAACCTCTGATTGAGATGAGGTCCAAAGCAAAGTTGTAGCCCTCATCGAAAACTTTTCATTGGTGTGTCGCATGTCACCTTCAAGCAAGGAAATTGGGCGATTCTTGACTTTTAGTGGTCGGGAGTCAAATTACCAATTTGACTCATGGCCCTTCTTTTCGCCATAACTTGTGTTTGAAGTGTCCAAATGAGTCATGCGAGCCAACTTTAGACATCTAAATTTCAAGAAATTTTTAATGATATAAGGAACTCTTCAATCCAATGGGTTTTGACTTGTGCAATCACTTTCTGAAGATTTGGGAGTCCATCAAGACTTTAATTCCCAAAGTGGGAGCTGACTTGGGAGAGAGTGAAGGTTCATTCCCTCACACTCTCTTGCATTCCCGGGAGATGTGACTCTTGGGCTTCCCTTTTGGCATGCACCCTTACAAGCCCTTGCCTTGGTCGTGAACCCAAGGTTAGGGTTACAACAAAAGGTGAAAGCACATTATAGTGACTCCTTTTGGGGTGTCACATTGTAGTACTTTCTAGGGGTGTGCTTGTTTGAGTGTATCCCACTTCAAACTTTCAAAAGATTTTCACAATATTTTTGCATATAATGTTAGAATATAACTTAGGCAAGAGATTAAAAAAGAAGTTATTTCATTTCATTTTATAAAGTGGGAGATTGGAATATAATTATGGAAATGAATGGAGTGTACCTATGTACTCAAACACAAATATATTCCAAAAATAGTTTAAATGAATTTTAAATGTACTATAATAGTACTAGACCCAAAAGTGCCCCAAAGGGAGTCATCGTAGTGTGCTTTCACCTTAAAGAGATCATCCAATTCACATTTGTTTCAATAAAAAAAATTCATTGGGTTATTAAACATTCATCTATTTTCAAAAATATGAAACTAATTTGCATGATTAGTTTTATAAAGTTAAGTTATAAGTTGGATTGTTTTGGTTCAATTGTAAAGTTCAATAATATTATTTACAATTAAATTGATTTGATATTTTGTCCATTTCAAATGGTTTTGGTCATGGGGGTTTTGTTTTTTCCTTCTACCTCCACACATTTTGTCACGAATCACAAAATTGTGTTAGATGTTAAATGTTTAAAGGTGGATTTGTTTCATTATCGAAGCTTATTTCAATTTTTTGACATGAACATTCTAAAAATATGTTGACCGCAAATTGATGAGATTCATTATCACCATCAATTTCTTGGCTTCAAAAAATAAGGATTTGTAATTTGAAGCAGTAGGGTTTAGGGGAAATTATGGTTTGAGGGTTAATTTGATAAACTTTGTGAAAGAGGAAAGGAAAAGAATTTGTGACTATTTCTTCCCCACCATGAAAATTAAAATGGATCACAACTAGAATATTTGTGGCCCAAAGCAAAGGACAATGAATATTGGTGTTATCATAATAATTGAAAGATTAATTAATTGTTCTCAAAAGGAAGAAAAAAAAGGTGAACAAAAATAGATGGTTGGTTGTAGACAAAGGAGTTCATGCAAATAGTTGGTATGGCACATTTGTTTTTTTTCCTTGCATATGTTTTCTTAGCTTTTTACAAGCAATGTTTCTTTTGCTTCTTTTCTTACTTGTCATTTTGGAACCTACATTTGATTTTGTGGCAATTGACCTTGATTATGGATTAGGGATGGGCTTTAAGAAAATTCCAAATTTTGAGCATGGGTTTACACTTTTCTATGCCACTATCGACTAATGATCGTGAAGTCATTGATGCCATTCTTTGTTCAAATTTTAGGGATTAAATGGGCTTCTACTTCTAAAATATCATAAATTATTTAGATTATTAAAATTTAATTCCCCATTTAGATATTTCACAAAGCTTCTAATCTCATTCGTATTTCTCACAAATTGTTATTTTTTTTTGTTTTGGTGATAAATAACAACTAAATATTTTTTCACAAAATTGTTTAATTAATTGAAAAATTAGTTGGGCAATGTGTAAATCATTTCCAATGATTGTTGGAACAAACAATACTTGCATAATTTTCAATCAAGGTTGGGGATGGATTCAATAAGATGTTGTTGGTCAAATAAATTTACAAAGATTTGCAAGGTTTCTTCAAATATTGTTGAATTTAATTTTGTAAAAGATTTTTTTTGAATTTTTTGTGTCTTCAAGTGAACTTTTAAAAAATGGGGTTATTCTAGAAAATGAAATTTCAAAATGTGGGCCCAATTATTGAAGAGGTTTTCTCACAATTGTAGCTAATACACTTGAATTTTAGAAAGGAGGTGGCAAAACCATCCCTAAGAAAGGTTCCTCTACTTGCAACTTTTACTTGCAAAAGAAATTTCCTTGCTCAAGTTTCATTGTACTTAGATTCAAAAAATGTTTTAAGTGAAGATTTGGTTGGAGTACTTTTGTTTACAACATCATCTAGCAATGAGCTTGGGATGTTGGTAAGATTTTGAAATTGTGACCCAAAAACAAAATATCACTAAATTGTCCAATAAAACTTGTGGGAGCCATTGGAAGATTTGCAACTACACATGATATTGACTTGTACAACCATTCTATAACTAATGTATACAAATAATTAGAACTACTACTATAATATTTTTAAAGAAGTTATTTCAACAAGCTTTGGATCAAAATTTGGATTGCATATATACTTGAAGCTTGCAAAAGTGGGAGTAAAATGGTTGGAAAATCTAAAATTTGCTCCATTAAATTTTTGCAAAATGGTTTTTTTCCACAATAACTTATGGTTCAAAAGGTGTTGTTTAAAAATATTTGCAAACTAGCTTTATCATTTTACAAACCTTCCTTGAAGTCTTGATTTATTGCATAATATTTAGCTTATGAACTACAATACTATTATAATCACTACTATAAAACATGGTTTTAAAGCAGTTCATTTTTATTAACTTACCTATAGGTACTTACTTGCTTTACCTATGTATACTTACCTATTAACCTACCTATTAGTTACCTAACCTTTTTACTTACCTACATAAATAATGATGTGAAATAAAAAACTTAACAATGATTGTCATCATTTGAGCATGCGATTCATTAAAAATAACTTGCACTATTACAAAATATGTTTTCTCTATTAGCAAAATTGGTGAGGAAAGACCAAATTGTGATATTTTCTTATTTGACTAGTTAGTCATATTGGATGAACTGATTTTGACATGTCAAAATTGAATGTTGGTCAAATTAGCACATGTTTTTCTGACCAGTGGTCTTTTCTACTATTACTATTAAAAATGGAAATCAAAATGAACAAAAGTTTGACTAAATATGTAAATAGGGTCTAGGTAGGTAGGTAGATTAACTTAACCTAACTAGGTTATGCACCTAAACTAAGAACCTAGCTAGGTTACTAGCCTAAAATAGGTAACTTACTTTAACCACTTAACCTAAAGTGATTAATCATTGTAACTAGGTAGCCAAGTTAGATAAGATGCAAGTGTGAAGACTTGAACCCTTCACCTCCATGTTGAAGCACCAAGACTTTAACCATTGCACCATATCTTTCACAAAAAATATATTTTATCATTTTATTGTTATGAACATTTTTTTCTAACCTACCTACAAAGCCTAATTTAGTTATTTTAAATTAACTAAACTACTTACCTACCTAATTTACTTAGCCTAACTACCTAACTATTTAGCCTACATGTTTAAGTTAAGTTAGGTAGGTAGGCAGCCTATCTACCTTGGTACCTAACTAACATAATGACCTGGGTAGGTTAAAATTATTTACCAACCTACCTAAAAACCTCCCTAACCTACCTAAGTAAGTTAGGAGGTAGGTTATATAGGCTAGTTAAGTTAAGTAGCTTAAATGACTAGGTAGGTACCTACCTACCTATTGAGTTAATTTACAAATCATTTTGAGTACCATGTTGAGTAATAATGAAATTGTTGTTCACCAATCGAGATAATGTAATTAAAAAAATAATACAAATATGGTTTAAACAAAATTGAAAGTCCCATTTGATTCAACCCTAATCTTCTTTGATTAGAAATGTCCATTTTTTTTTGTCTTGTTTGACTAAATGTCACATTTGAATAAGTAGTGAAAATTTTTAGTTTAGTCAATTGAACCAGTTAAGAAATACATGTCATTTCAACAATTAAGGCTTCTAGTCAAGTTGATCAATTTTTTTAACAAAATGGACATGGTAGCCAAGTTGGACAACTTGAAAAGTCATGATTTGTAGTAGTGTTGGTCTATCATTGTGGAAGTGAGGGGTTCGATTATTTATACTTGTAACTTATGTACATGTGTAAGGGATTAGGGTTGGTTGGCCATATTAAAGTATGTAAAATAAATTAGGTGTGTATGATAGATTAAGGTAACTTAAGTGAGGTAGGTTAAGTTAGGTTAGGTGTGCTAGGCTAGGTTAGGCTAAACTAAGTTACCATTGACCTACTTACTTGATATTTTATGACCTATGCAAACCCATTTACTACCTACTTGCCTACCTACCTACCTATAAATTTTTTTTGAAAACAATTTTAAAAATGAATAATTTTAATTTAGATGAAATTTGATAAAGTCAAGTGGTCCATTGTTTATTAATCAAAATGACCAATCAAATGGGCTTTTTCTTTGCTTGTAAAAAAACCACATTCATGGCTATTAAGTCATTTATGATGATCAATGTTGGCCTACCTATTTGGACATGTCTCTTCGAGGATTTTGCAAGTTTGTGTTTTGTTCTTAAACATAATTGAGGTTAGTGTTTATTTATCATCATCCTTCTATCATCTTCATCTCTCTTTCTTTTATAAAATTACCTAATATTGGTCCTTGCACAATAAAATAAAATAGAAATATTATTTAGTTTTGAATTGTCTTTTGCCATCTTAGCCCATGAAAAAATAGGCATTTCAACTAGTTGGATTAAGATTCAACTAAATTGATAAAAAATGAAATGCAAATTGGTGAAAGTAATGTATTTTTTTTGTGTGAATATGGTGTTAGAAAAAAAACTTTATAAGGATATAGAATTGGAAAGGCATCTTTTCGTTCCTCTCTACTTAAAAATGGCTTATACAAATTATACTTGAAATTGTTTAAGTGATGACTTATCACGATTAAAACATTAAGTTGTCATAACTAAATTAGTTTCAATGAATCATCATCATTGGAATTTCAAATACAATAACCACACCATCATCTAACAACTATAGGTATTTGATTTAAAAAATAATAATTTCACCAATTTTGATTTTTTACATATTTCAGAATTAGAAAATTGTTATTTTAGGTTTCTTGAAAAAAACTAGAATCAAAGAACTCCTAGTTATAATTATTTCAAAAACTTTTTAAAATGGGCAAGTTTCATTATAGAAATGATGGGTTTGCAAGTGGTGACTTGATTTTTTCAAAAAAAGAAAAGAATTTAGGACTAATTAAAAAAAAATTGAAACCAGAATTATGAACCTTAAGAATCTCTATGATAGTTAATGGGGGTTTGCAATTATGAATACCCACCCAATATTCATCTACACCTACAAATCCATTTCCTAGTGTTGAATATTCAAGGAGTTAAAGGAAATGTTGTTTCCAATATTGAAATTTATAATATGAAATTCATATTGGATTTCCATTTCATCGAAATTTGAAGTAACAATATTAAAAAAACTTTGATTTTTTAATGTCTCATATTATACATGTGTTACTTAAATATATTGAAATCCAAATAGTAAAAGAATTCAATTTCCCATTTTTAATATTCAAAAATGTCAACATTAACCCATTATAATTTAAGTCATGCCCATTGACAATTATTAACTAATTAAAAAAATTGGTTGTTTTAATATAGTATTAACCTTGGGTGAACTAGATATAAGATTGTGGCTTTTATACCCACTAGATATATTTAGTTAGTATAAGCGAGCTCTAAAATAACATCTTTATTATCAAAGTTTGTTTTAAATTATTGCCTAGGTAAAAAATGGATCAGATACTTGTCAAGCATGATCAAATAGATGAGATTTGTACCTTGTCACAAAAACTTACAAGTAAACACAAAAAATCTTTGATGCATTGAAAGTACAAATATTATTTTATTCAATGATTAATATGAAGATAATCTTTCATTTTAATATTATAATTTTGAAAAAGGAATATCTTCATGTATATTTATGTAGATTTTACAAAATGGATTGTAAATACATTAAATATTGAACCTTTTCTATTTTCAAGTTAATGGAGCCTAAGAAAATACTTGTGTACTATCAAATTATGCATGTTATAATCATATAATACACAAAACTTTTAATGTAAAAAGTAGATTTTGAACACTAAATTAACTTTATTAGGTTCAAATCTACTTCTAACGTAATTTATGATACCAAATTTTTTCAAATTTTGTATTCAACTTATCATGAACTAAATGTAAAGCCATGTTTTATCATATTTTTACTTACACAAATTTTTAATCTACTTTAAAAAATTCTATCATTTTCAAACTGCATTTTGAGCAAACAACTTTTTCCATTTTCTTGACCATGCTTGCACCTCATCAAAAAAGAAAAGTAACCAGATTTTCTTATTGACCAGAGTGTTTAGGTTAATAACCAAAGGAATATACCTTCATAGATGAGAAAGGCCTTTTGATTTGTCATCAATTGTTCATTCATGAAGGCCAAATGGACATAATTTTTAGTGATAATTAGTCGTCGTTCTTCAAAAGCACATGCATGAGGTTTTTGCGCATTAAAAAAAAGAATTAAAAAAGAGGAATGAAACTTTTTGTTTAGTTTAAAAGGTTGCACTGTGTGCTTAAGATAACCATAAATGTCATTTTTAAAGTCAACAAAAAGGTGGGTCCTAGTTATAATATGCAAAACCATCTATTTTTCTTGCTATGCAATATTGTGTGTGGGTTTGTCTATGTTAGATTGTGCACATGATACAAAAGCATGGCAACAAAAAACTAATGTAGGCTAACACGCCTTTCATTAGCCTATCAATGCGACAATTGCAAAGAAACAAACTTCACAATTGTTTTGCATTAACTTGTTTGTTAGTGCGATGAATAATGGAAGGAAAGAATTTTTTTACCTTATGACTAAACAAAAACATGAATTAAATTATGGTTATGAAATGGCACATGAACAAAAACCCAACAACAACAAAGCCCATAAAATGCAAAGAATAAAAGATAACCCAAAGAGTCTAAAGATCATAGAGAGTTCAACACATTTAGCACATTCACATTTCACATCATGAACTCCCCTTGCAATGCATTGCTACACACCCACCTATAGTTGCACAATTCTCCCCTATTAGTGTGGGGGATCATCTACTTGATAGGTTTTTAGGTTATTTGTTTGATGGGAAAGAAAAAATAGTCCTACATCTCATTTGGGAAAGACACGGGCTTTATAATTAGGGTTTCCATAAAAGATGTGGTAGGTAGGGAAGAACATGTTGGGAGACAAATGCTAGTTTTTTGTGCTTGTTAAACTTTGTGGAAAACAAATATTATGAATACAATTGTAAGTCATTTAAGGAAAAGAATTGGAAGTCATTGACATTTGTTGTGAATGTAGATTTCTTGAATGATGTGTAGTGGAATTGGAAGCAAGTTCAAGATAAATGGAACAAAATGAAAAAGATGTACGAAACTAATTTTTTTTTATTGAAGTAATTGTAAATGGATCTCCATAAAATTGGCCATGGTTTAAACATTTTGACAACATTTTTTTTGGTATTGGTAAAATAAATGGCATATTTAATGCCATAGATCAAGGTGTGCATGACGCACTCCCAAGCTCCTGGTTAGATTCAAATGTGAGTTTAAGGTGAAAATAACGGAAGAGTCAAGAGTTGGGGGCACGCTCCTTGGCTTGCAGCACTTTTGGGGGTAGAGGGGTGTGTTGGAGTTCCAGGATGGGACTAGGAAGAGTGACAAGCACTTGTTCACTCACATGGACTTGCACAAAACCAAATAACAAGTTGGTTAGTGCCTTGTTGAAGCACTTTTGGTGTTAAGATGAACCACAAGCAGACTCGGACTCACAAGACTCACCACGGCCCGGACTTGGGGGAAGCCACCACCTTCCCCCTTATAGTATACTTTGTGCCTATCCATGAGGCCCACATCCAAATGGCATTTGTCCCAGGACTCCCAAATGGGAGTCTTGAAATTCCCAAAGTTGGGACTTTTATGATTTTGGGGCCCCATAACTTTGTGTGTAGACCTCTAATTGAGATGAGGTATAAAGCACAGTTGTATGCCTCGTCAAGAGCTTTCCAATGATATGTCGCACGCCACCTACACACAAGAAAATTGGGTCGATTCCCAACTTTTAGTGGTTAGGAGTCAAATTGCCAATTTAACTCCCAACCTTTCTTTTGGCCATAACTTATGTTTCAGATGTTCAAATGGGTCATGCGAGCCCATTTTAGACATTTAGGTTTCAATAGATTTTCAATGATACAAATAACTCCTTAATCGATTGGGTTTTGACCCCTGCAATTGTTCTCTAAACATTCGGGAATCCACCGGGACTCCAACTCCCAAGATGGGAGCTCCCTTGGGAATGTGAAGGTTCATTCCTTCACACTTTCTTTCACTCCCGGGCTTCCTTTCTTGGCCTACAACCTTGCAACCCCTTGCCTTGGTTGCGAGCCCAAGGCTAGGGTTGTAACAGTGCATGTGATGAATTCTGAAATTAAAGATGTGAATGTTTGTGATGAACAAGATGTTGAAACATTTCAAATGCCCAATAGTTTTGAAAAAAAAATTCCTATGTTTGGGGATGCCTTGTTTGTTAATTCTATTAACCCTAGAACTAGGGCATACAAGTTACCCATGTGTGCAAGGGTAACTTAATAAGAATCTAAAGAGGAAAAAATGAAGGTTGTTTACAAGTTCATTTGCAATTGTAAATGCCATTATTAATTTCACAAATGTGGTGAAGGAGATTAAAATAGAAAAAATGGAAATGAGAAAATTCATCACATTTCAAATCTTACAAAATGCAGAAAATGCGAAATAAATGATGATACAAGGTCAATTGTACAAATGGCTATGTTTTTGGTACATGTGTTGAAACCAAAGACCATAAATGATAGTGATAGTAGTGGCAATTGATTACAAGGAACTAGTAATGAAAATTAGTTTTGATTTGTGTTTGCATTTATGTGAAAAAAAGACTTTCATTTCATTTCATTTCAAAATTCACCTTGTATTACTTTTTCATGATACAATTGGATGATTAATCATTCATTGTTAAAAAAAAATCTCTTTAATCTTTCAACTTTGGTTTTTGCTTGTTTTCCTTCTTTAATAGCAAGTGATTTATCAACACCAAACCCTATTAAGTTGTCAGCTTTTATTTTTGCAAAAGCCAATCTAAGTTCCGATGCACCCCACATTTCACAACAATTATGAAGGACACAAACGATTGTAATTAATTGGTGATGTTCTATTAACTCTTGAATTGAAATGTTTCAAAATTAGCCATTTGTTTTCCAAAGAACCAAATGCATTTTCTATGACCACCTTCTTTGATTTCATATTGGAATCATATCTTTCTTGTCCACATCTATAGGATTATGACTTCAATTTTTTTTGCAACTAGGTATGAATTAAATAATCTACATCATCAATAAAAAATGAAATGCATTTCATACTTTGAATAATAATATATGGTTCTTGGAAATTTCATGAGACTTCAATTATGCATATAGGCTACACCTTTTGAACTATCTATCATCATGAACCCCTCCATGTTGATTAACACATGTTTCGAAATATTTTGTTTGCATCGCACACAACTTCCAACACAATACTATGGAACTTTTTCTTATTGAAGAAAACACCAACAACAAGTGTAACTTTCTTGCTTAGAAGATTTGCCAAAGGAATATGAATTCCATCTATGATCATGACTCCATCAAATGTTAGGTATACTTGTAAGATTTTCAAAACAAGTCATGATGTTTTTCAAATGTTGACATGAAAAAATACTGATGTATATTTAAATAATTATTTTTTGTCAATTAACACATCACAAACAATGTTAACATACTTTCTAATTGTTGATGCACCCACATTGAATCAATCAGCTATATGTGTAGCATTAAATTCAAAAAAAATAAAAAATAACAATAGTCACAATATTTCTAATTTCTAATTGTGGCATGATAGGGTTTAAATAACTTGATTGCAAGAAAGGTGTCAATTCTAAAATGAAGTTGTCAAAAGCTTCAAAAACGATTCTATAATGCAACAAAATTTTCCTATCTCTCATTTCAAGTGTGGAATGCCACACATTAGTTTCCACAAGGTCCCAATGTGTATTGTTTAGGTTCTTTTCACCAAAAATGTGGTAGATGTCTCCTCCTAATCACACCAACCCACAACACTAAAAAGACATTGAATCCTATTATATTCCCATGTAAATTTGAAAGCACATTATGCACTTTAGATATAGATGTTGCACAATTCCCAAATGTAATGGAGAATAACATCGAAATAAGAAACATTTGCCCAAGTGAAGCCATATCCATTAACACAAAATTTCAAAACAACAAGAAATCTTGAAATTATGAAATGCAACATAAAAGTCCCAAAACAATACAAATTGCACCAAAAGAAAACTTTAAAAAACCAGTGCAAGTTGTTGAAAACATCTTTTACAAACTTGGAAAAAAATTGGGAAAAAAAATGATATTCACAAGTAAACAAAGATTGAGAGAATGGGTTGTGTTCCTGGACCTTGGTTGTGGTCTTTGCTTCTTTGGATTTTGTCTTTTCAAATTATTTAATTCTCTTGGCCTTTCTATCCTTCATAGTTTCTTTCCTTTCTACAACAAAAGTTTTGTAAGAAAAATCATTTTACCCAGAACCAAGGTTAATAGGAGAATGGGTAGCCTTTTGTGCCCGCCTTGAGTTGACATCTAGCCCATCAGATAGCTTTGGACCTAAATGGGCC
>Ga0209208_10007983_pt1 | contig 14202 bp, 5 predicted proteins | sample S1TSphfallax_3_FD_187694 | JGI IMG/M metagenome (GOLD analysis project Ga0209208, IMG submission 187694) | Host-associated microbial communities from peat moss isolated from Minnesota, USA - S1T2_Fd - Sphagnum fallax MG (SPAdes) (version 2) | ecosystem: Host-associated > Plants > Peat moss >...
TTGATAGGAGAGTTGGTGAAAAGGAATATGATGGAAAATATAAAAAGAGATACCTTACTAAAGCTAAGTATTGAGTTTTTCTACATAAGTTTGAAGATCTAAAATAGACAAGATTTGTTTTTTGTGTCAGAAAATCAAGAAGAAATCTACATGTTTAATTTTTGCATTAAATTCTAGAGTTTCTCCATTATGCATTGGAATCTTCAAAATAGAAATATAGGAAAAACAACATGAATAAAATATGTGCATATAGTGGAGGTGATGAAAGACCTTAGGGGGCATAAAGGTTGGTCTTTATATGGCATCAGAATTGTGGGTGAACAAAGGTGTTGTGTGGTCTGTAGTGAAAATTTTGGGAATTCACAATAAAAAAAAGACTCAAATGATTGGGAAGTCCCAAGATATGGGTCTTGCATTCCATAAGAAATCCAAGGAAAAGTGGGATTTATAGATTAATGTTAATGTTTAAACAAATTCCTTGTCAAATTTGCATGAATGTAAAGGTGGGTTAGCAAATGTTTTTTGTAAAATACATGGGTTATTAGATGCCAAAGGAAGGCCATGATAGCCAATGGAAGGATGTCTAAAAACATTTGATCCACTAGATCACATTATTACTTGTGTCGTATGCATGTCATTTTTTTTGGATTATCAGTTGCTATGGTTTACTTGTTGATGTTGGAACATCTAAGTGAAATACCAAAGGATTCCATAATGTGTGTTGGCAAATAATTTCCATAAACAAATTAAAAATTATGAAATAATAAGCTATTGTGAAAATGTTATAACCTCTTTTTTTGTTATAGTTCATCTTGTGCATATGTTCACCACGTGTTTTTGTGAATTCAAAACATCATGAAATCAATCTTTTTTTATTGCCAAAAGATTTTAAAGTATTATTTCCACCTATATACCTAGGATGTATCATGGAAAAAAATGACGCAAAATTTTGAAGAAAAAAATTTGAATCACCCAATTTATTTTATAAGTTCTAATAGGTAGCCAAAAATATAAAAGGAAAGATTTTGTTTGATCTTTTTAATTTCCATATGTAACTAAATTTGGTTATTCTAGATTATCGCCACTTTGACTACATCACAAAATCCTTAAAAGAAACTTGTGTGGAACATTTCCTTTTCAAAATTCTTGTTTGTTTGAAATTTGAACATGAATTATTGCTGCAATGATGAGATCTTTTTATCACTATAGGAAGATTCATAATTTCCATTTGTTTTCACATTTTGAAAAAAATCACCAATGATGGTGTGGTATAATGAATCATGAGTTACATTATTTGATGATAGTTTTTCATGGAACTTTTTTCTATTTAAATTATTGTTGGTTTGAACTTGAACTAAGGTCATCATGCCTTTCATTGAAAAAATTAAACTAGTGAACAAATGTCTCATTCAAGTTTTAGCATATGAATAACCTAACATCACTTAACAATACAATTCACAACTTTTCAAAAGGTTAACTTGACTGAAATGTCCACATAGACCAAAAGATATGTCCATTTTGACTAAAGGTTTGGGGCATGGAAACACATATTACATTTAACTAGTACATTTGACTAAAATGACATTTTTTACCAAGTGTGAAACCAAAGATCTAGTCAAAATGGACAAATGTTCATCAAAATGGCCATGGCTTGATCAAATTGGCCATATTAAATGAATAAGGTTTAGTCAAATTGACCATCATGATTTGACCGTTAATCAAATTGACTATTATGATTTGATATTTTGTTAAATGAGCCATACTCATTTGATGACTTAGCCTCCTTGTCAAACTTCAGCTACCTATTTAAGCTAACATAGCTAGTAGGTTAGGCTAGGCCTAGGCTACCTACCTAATATGTCTAGGCTAGGTCTTTTAATAGTTTAGTAATTAGGTACTTACGTTGCGTATTAACTAAAATAGTCATAAGTAACTTATTAGGCAGGTATAAACATAGACCATATAGGTGCCTATAAAGCTTATTAAATTATAATTTAAATGTTACTTAAGTATATGCATTTATTAATAGGTACCCACTACCTACTTAATTTGACTTACCTATGACCTACTTATTTAAATAAATAGTGTAAAAAAATGTTGAAACACAATTCATGGAAATTGATTACAAAATGTTGGTCCATAATCATGTTCATTATAATATGTTGTCCAAAAAAATCACCTCAAGGTTCTACAATGGTTAAAAATTTGACTTTTCAATTTAAAGTTGAAGATTTCAAATCGCCACATTTGTAACCTAAGGTACCTTGGCTACTTAGGTGAAATAATTGGATAGCCTAGGTTCCAAAGCCTATTAGACCACCTAACCTACATTATTTGGCCAAACCTAGGGGGCTTGGTTTAGCCTAGGTGGCTAAATGAAGTAGTTTGACATAAGCATAGGACATATATAAGGTTGGTAGGTAAATAAATAAATAAATAAAATTTTGGCATTAATTATTGGGTTTACTAATTAGGTAGGTAAGTAATTGAATTAATCTAGAATAATTATTACTAAATTAAATTAAATCAAATTAATTTAACCCAAACTGATCATGGCTAAATTAAGTTTGTTTAAATTAATTATTGCTAAATTTACTTAGGATAAACTAAATTAAACTAAATTAAATTAAAATAAATTAACCATAGCTAAATTAAATTAGACTAAAATAAATGTGTTTAAGTTAAATTAAGTTAAGCTAATTTAAGCTAAATTAGCCATCACTAAATTTAGTAAGGTTAAACTAATTATGGTTAAATTCAAATTGAACTAAATTAAATTAGGTTAAAAGAACTGTGGTTAAAATATGTATTGCAAAATTTCAAATTTTAATTTTCAAATATATGTAAACAATGTTCTTGGCAAGAAAACCTTTTAGAATTTTTACCCTCTTTTATTCATGAATTTTATTTGGAATTTAAAACTAAAATGTAAATTCAATTATTAAATAAATTAGAAAAAAGTGAACAAAATTTTGAACCCACAATTTTTTTTAAATGCCTGACCTTCCTTGGTGATATAATAAAGATTAATAATAAGATGAATAGTTAATATTACTAAGTATTATTATTTATTAGTTAATAATAATAACTAATATTAATAGGAATAACTTTTATAATTTTTTATAATTAATTTTATAAATATTCTAACCTAGGTTAACCATTTAAGTATTAACCTAAATTAGGTATTAATATTGTAATATTTTAAATTATTTTAAGTAATTATAACTACCAATTAAATGTTTATTATAATTATAATGGCAATTAATAGGAATGAAAAAATAACGAAGAAAAACAAACTTTCCAACTTACAAAACACTTTTTTTTTTTTTTTTTTTTTGTACCTTTAAAAAAAAAAATTATATTTATTTTAAACAATTTAAAGTGTTATAGGAGCACCACTTCAAGTTCTACAAATCATCTTTGAACTTGAATAACAAAAAAACAACAAACAAAGAACTTTTTGGGTTTTCAAGAACTAGCCTTTGTAGTGTAGGGTGGTAAATTTTTTTTGAGTTCTTGGCCATAACTTTTTATCATTTCTATATTTTTTAGAACTATTGTTAGTGTGTTAGATGTGCTAAAAGGAAAAGTTCAAGTTTTGTTTGGACACCAGAAATAATGGAGCCTTCCTTAGGTTGGTTTACTTTAATATAATAGTTGTGTATTTAATGTGCAATTAAGTTGGTGATGTTTACAATGGAAGTTTTATCCCATATCTTTTGGCTTTCAATCCAATTTTGCACATTATATAAGTAGGTGTGATAGCCATGTTCATAAACCAAGTCTAAATGCCATTGGGGATGAATTAATAAAAAAAACTTGACCTTAATGAAATGGTTAAACCCAAAAATAAAATTGGATTACCCTAAACCTACCTATTTAGCCTAAGCCTACCTTTCAACCTATTTACATACCTAGGCCTATCTACTTAATTTCATTAATTATATTTATAAAAAATATATAAATGGGCCTTAATTACCATGTGTCACGATACAATTGGTGTTTTAAAATGGAATTGTGACAAATGGTCAATGAACATTGCAATGTGTGCCACATGTCATCATCCTAATGTCAAAAACTTTAACATTCAGATTAATCCAACAAATTTTTAATTTTAAAATCGCAAAAATAAATTTAAAATGACACATGTTAATAAGTAATTCGTTTAATTTCTAAACACATTTCATATTTTGACTAGTTGCAAGGAGAGCTGCATATAATGTGCAATTACATTTGAATTGTTATGTTTGGTGTAATGTCACATGCAATTGAATTTAAGTTGCAAATGACAATTTCAAAACCCAAAATTTTTACTAGATCTTGTTGTCATGAAGGTTTAAAATTATATATATATATATATATTTCTATCATGTTATTATTATTATTTTCCATTTATGAATCATGTACTTGAATTTGTTTTTCCCCAAAGAATGGTCATCGATTGAAAAGAAATTCAAATATTTTTCAATTTAATTTACATTTTTAAAACAAAGAAAATATAGTTGTGTATATTATTGAAAATAATTTAAAATTAAGTTTAGAATCTTATCATTTGGACAAAATGTCAATAAGATGTAAAATATCAAAAATAATGTTTTGTGTAATTTTTTAATCAAACAAAGTGAATAGAATGCACATTATTATATTGTCACAAAAAGTGGGTTGTCTTGATAATAAAGGAGTTGATTTTCATCCTTAGGGTTCTTAAGGATCAATTCTCACTAATGACATGGGTTGTGGTTAATAATGATAAATTGACAAAATATTCTTTATTTACATAGCCTACTAAATAATCTAGATGGCCTATTTAATCACCTAAATTGAATTTTTAGCCTAGCCTAAATAATGACACATGTCAACAAGTTATAAGTTGAAATTAAAGAGGCACAATTTAACCCAAAAAGATGTAAAAAATATGAAACATCAATATCCATTTATGGACAATATAATTTGGAATACCCAACCAAGAAGAAGATCATGAACACATGGGGAAAGGGGGCGGGGGAGGAGGTTAAGGTCCCAAACACAAGAAATGGAATTTAGAAAAAAAAACAACAAGCATGATGATCATGAACATTAAAAGGGGGTGATGGCTTAGGGAGAAGACAATAGCTACAAAGATGGTAGTGAACAACAACCAACAAGGAGTGCAAACATTGCAACCAATGAGGAGCACAAAGACAATTAGAATGGTAAAAGCTGGTACATGACCAACAAAAGGGGGAAAGGCATGAATAAGAGCTAAAGGTATATTAACTCTATTTACAAAGGTGGGTCTTGATTCTTATGCATTGTTGGGAATACACATCCTTATCTTGAAAGCTCATCAATTCCCCAATCCTTGAATATCAACCATACGGTCAATAGGTTCATTAATTAGTATGGTATTATTTTTTTCCATTATTGTTAACTCAAAATCTTGAGCACTATTCTTTTGTTTTAATTATTATTATTTTTCAATTTTGCTAGGTTGCTCATTAGCCTTTTCTAATTTGAAAATTTGAAATAGCAATTGAACTATTCTTATTAACAAAGTACAGGTGCATTGTTAGGGATATTACAACTATTGAAACATGAGGTACATGACTAATTGAAGTGTGAAAGATTTGAAAATTGATTGTGTCCCATCACAAAATCACAAACAATTGGCAAAAGGTTCATGTTTATTTCGACAATACTTAGTAACAAGTAAATAATTAAAATCTAAAATGTTCAACAACTTTTTATTGAGATTTGGTAATGGAAATCATATTAGTTGGTTGTGGGGACCCTCAAAGTTTGATTTAATTTTTTTCTTTTGGCATTGGCATTTTAATTGACCCATCACGAAAATAATTAATCAAACTTTAGACCTTCCCAAAATACATATTTTGTAATCTATTCACTAAATCTGACCTCATTGGCTACAAGAAGTTTTTTGGTTACTTGTGTTCTTTGCCATTTTTGGCCTAAGTTGGTGTGAACTATGAGTGTATATTGAATTTTTTGTACCTATGACATATTTCACACATGATATTAAACAAGGAACCTTAACAAAGGCTGGTAGGTAATGGTCCATGGAGCAATGGTTCTTGTGATGGATATTGAAATAGATGAAGACTTGAAAGTAGGAGAAGCTTATGGTGTTGCAAGGAAAAAGGTGCGAGACTTACCTTGATGAATGGAGTAAGAGGATGGATGGTGATGACAAAAGTTTTTTAATTTGACGGTCTAAGTGTTGAGACCCCGGTGATGGACAGAATGGTACTAAAGCACTTGATGAAAAATGAGTGATGAAAAGTTGGGTGACCCTTTACTGCTTATGTAATATCATTTGCAATTGTTAGCCTTGAAAAGGATGCAACCGAGTTAATTTTTTATTATTTGGGTTTTCTTTTTCTTTAAAAGGATTTCGCAAGGCCCCATGGGCTCTAGTTTGTTAGTAACAAAAAAATGTCACTCATACCTTGACTCAATTTTAGAATAAGGTGCAACATGGCAATAGAGGGTTCAGAAAATATGGGTTTAGGGTTGAGTTTTGGTTGGGTTTAGGGTTTTAGAATTTACACTAAACCCTAAGCCCATGTCAATATGTTGTAAAAATTCTTGATATCATCCATTGTGAAATGTAGAAATCTTTGGAAATTGGCAAAATTGTGAAAGCAAAGTTCTACTTACAACTAAAATTTCTTGAACAGTTTTTGAAAATAAATTCAAATTTTTTCAAGTAAATGGTGTACTTGGAACCATACAATCTCCAAACTAGACTTGAAATGATTTTCTTTTTTCTTTTTGAGAAAAAAGTGAGCCATATTATCCAAATATGAAACCATAAAATAAATAAGCCATGGGTCTTTAATGCCAACAATACAAAAGTAGTGCCATATCCTTTTTAAACATGTTTGCCCTTGACCTGTTTAATATTTTCCAAAAAATATTGGGTGATGCCCATATACCTTTTCTACCCATAACATGCCAGATAGATAGTGTTTGAGATTGTTATACATTAGTGGTTCCATATATGGAATTGCCACCTTCCACCACTAGCATCACTTAGGTGCATTCACACTTGGTGTTAAGGACTCTCGTGTTGAGTCCACTAACACCATGATAGTCATTTAGGACTTACACCTACTTAACATGAACATTTTATGTTAACATTCACTTAACATTAAGCTATCGCCCATTCAACGTTGGGTGCCACCTAGGATGCCACCTAGATTTTCATTTCACACTGACTTAACATCAAGTGTGAATGCACCATTAATAAGGTAAAGCCTGATTCTAATCAAATTTTTTGAAAAATCTTGGTTCACAAGCAAATACAACTGGATTCCAGTTCTAGATCTTGTTATTCGAGAAAATAAAAGCGGATTCTGATTCTTATTACATTTCCAAAAATCACACTTGATTTCGATTGGGTTCTTCCTCCTCAAAACCAAAGCTGATGGTTCTTACCCTCCAAAGCAGGTACCTGCCCAACATTGAAGGTAACCCCATGACCTTCAGCAAGCAGCAGACTTAACCCTAAACCCTACACCATTACACCTTGGGCTCTGCATTCCTAACTAGATACCAAGGCTAGATCACACACCCCAAGAGTTTTCTTTGATATCACAGTCCAAACTAGTCACTGGAACTTAGAGCATCTCCACACCAAAACTGTAAACAAACTCCTTGATGTCAAAATAGAATAGTGTGTAATGATCACTGTCCACACCCACAAACGTGATAAAAGTCCCTTTAAACACTCAAAGACCATTTATGTCTTTACATCTGGACGAGTAATAGTCACTATCCAAATCCATAGTAGAAGAAAAGCTTTGAAAGGAGTTAAAATGATCACTGCAAAATGGACCATGAATACCAGAGAGCAGCAGCAGGATTTGCGCCTATCCTGCTGCAAGATTTAATGAAAAGGGATGTTTGCAGGTGTGGGGTTGGAGATTGTTGCCCTTATAGTCACAATTTTGTAACCTTGAATTGTAACTTCTAGAGAGCCCCAAAGGCTGAGGAAAGAGAAACCCCCTCAGACATGACAGAAGCTTGAGCTAAGCTTATTTCAGCTGGAAGGCTTCTTTCTTTGCTGCACATTACTTAGAATGGGTCTTCTGACAATGTGCACAACAACTAATTGTTTCTTCACTCATATGGCTGGCTACCCACAAGCAGCTATCTAGAGAGATGAAAGGAGAGCACCCAGTAATGCCCAGTACACAGCTGGGTAGCAAAACTCATCACCAAATCACCAAATCAACTATCGTAGCTACAATTCATGTTTTTGTCACTAATTAAATTCTTAAGAGGCCAATTGAAAAGAGACAAAAAACTAAGAGAAATTTGTCAAAATTTTACATAATCAAACCCAGTTCAAAACACAAAGCTAACTTTAAAACTTACTAATGCACTTAACATACTTTTAGAGACTATTGTTGAAATTCTGAAATGTTCAGATTGGGGCTTTTGGAACCCCTTTATATATGATGCTTAAGGCCCCCCCTTTATAGTATGGTGAGAGACCATGATCATGGAAATGTTAATAGCCCTCAAAACACATCCAAAGGTCATCCCATGTAAATTCAAAAATCATTTATGTATGGGCCCTGGTTGTGAAGTGTGATGTAAAGTGACAAAAGACTTTGTTAAGGTACATTATCATGGTAGTATATTGTGACTAATATTAATTACCTAGTTGTGGGAAGCCTGAAGGCTTTTTCTTTTTTCTTTTTTTTTAAAAAAATTATTTTTTTATTTTTTTTTGGTGTGTTGAGCATCTTTGATTGGCTCATCACCAAAAAAAAAAACCAAGCTTTGGACAGTCCCAAAATAGATATGTTGCAATCTCCTCCTTTGGGCTGGATATATAGGTTTTCAAGAATAGAACTTAAGGGCAAAGAATATGGGATGAAGAAGTGAGGAGCTATTGGGAACATGTTGGGGAATGTGATGGGAACAAAGAAAAAACCAGCACCCTCCCCCCCCCCCCCCCCAAAAGAACTAGGTAATTAATATTAATCCCTTATGTTTTCAAGTTTTGTGTAAAACAAACTTATACCTTGACAATCCTTTTCCTCCAATAATAGATTATTTTATTTCAATGGTCATGGGCTTTCAGGATCTAATATAAAGGGGGCTTAATATTGAAATTGGAATAAAATTGGTCCAAGAATGATATGACGTCAAATCCCTACCAAGTTGGTATTTGATACAAAAGTGATATTGCCTCACATAATACTAATATGGTAAGGTCCTTACTATTAGTATTGATACTAATGTTAGATACAAATGTTGATATTAAACATAAGCCTACATACCAAACCAACATTAGTAGACACCATGCATAGAAAGATTCGTAAGTAAAGTGTTTTGCATATACACTTTCAATGTCTTTTCTTGCTTGCAAATGACATGTTCAGCATTGATTAATTTTCATCGGTCAATTAAACTTGAAATATTATTAAATTGCTAAAAACAAGGTAGATGGTAACTTAAAAGCCTCTAACAATTAGAATTATCCATGAAGTTAAGCAAACAAGGTAGATTGAAAGCCCATGTTTGTTTGACTCATGGGATGGGTTGACACCAAAAAGCATGCACTTAAGGCCAATAGTTAGAGGCTAACATAAGCAATGTCCTAAATTCATGACAAGTTTCCTACCTCAATGCAAACCAAGAAAGCTTGCATCTCATGCATAAACTTTTCAACTTTGTTGTTTGCATAAGGTCTATAAAGAAGTTATTTTCGGTATTTTTTGTCTTGTTTGAACTATAGTTTTTTAATCTTTCACAATAGAAGCCAACATGTTTGCAAAAGGAGAAAATTGAGGTGTCTAAAAACAAAGATGCGAGAAAAGTTTGTAACATTGAGAAGTTTGTGGATTAAAAAAGAATGGCATCAAAATGAATAACATTAGAATAAGCAACATTGGAGAGACCGGTGCAACCTTGTAGAGTTCAACCTACAACACTCTAAGGAGGAGTTCACACAAAAATGAGAGTTTTGAGTTCTATAACAATGCCCAATTTTACAACTTTTTTTAAGTTCAAGTTTAACCCCAACATAGGAGATCATGGTTCTAGTAGTTAAGACATGCAAAAGGATAAAAAGTTTTTTTTGTCTTGTTAAAAACCTTTTCTTTTGGCAAACAAATTCTTTGAATACCATGTATGGTTACTCCATGTTCTAATGGATGTGTTCATGATTGAACATTTTTTTAAAAAAATTACCTATGGACCCAACAATGATGTGGCACCTCTATTTAATAAACTAAGGTTGACATAAGGTTATGGGTGACTCCCTAGAATGGCATGCCTTCAACATTGTGAAATATCACAACATTTCCTACCACCACACAATTTTAACCCAAGGGCTTTTAAGGCAGTCTCTTAAACAATGTTTGCAATTTGAAATCAATTGTATGAAACTTTTCTTGTTAAATGATCCCAACAATTGACATCTTGGTTTTGATTTCAACCATGTACATAATGCAACTATGGCAACTTTTTTAGCCATGGGAGGTTTAATAACCAATTGGCATATCCATTATGATGTAATCTAGTTAAATTGAACAAAAAATTAAACACCTTAGTCAAAATGGATGGGTTTCAATCAAGTGGGACATTTAATCAAGTTTGACAAAACTTGACATGTTTGGTCAAAATGATAAATGATTTTTAATCAAATTGAACATCTAATGTTAGTTAATAGGCTAAGTTAGCAAACTATCACATTGGTTAAGTAGGTAGCTTCAACCTAACTACCTACCTAACAAGTACCTCAGTTAGGTAGGTAGACTTAAGTAGGTAGGTAATTTTGGCCTATTTATTTATGTAGGCCTACCTACCTACCTACTACCTAAGTTAAACAAGTAGCCTAAGTTTACCTACCGTATGTTTAGGTTTATTTACTTACTTATCTATTTAGTTCTTACCTACGTTAAGTAAGTAGGTAAGTAAGGAGGTATCTTAAGTTTCATTACTTGAGGAATCGTGTCCATTCCAAACCATGCATTTGCGACTTGTGTCCAAATCAACCATTTTTGTGACTATAGATGCGATTGTCCTTCACAACACTTAGTAAAACTGACTCATAATCTCATAAAAGCTTAAAAAGTGATTTGTAGTTGCATATATGACTTAAATTTGACACTAATGTTGGTTTGGGTGAAAATGAAGACAAAAAATACACTTATATTTGTAATTTTTAATGGCATTCCAAAATAGATGCAAATGTAATTATTTCTACAACTTGGAAGGTGGTTCATAAGCCATTGGACACCATGTGATATCAACTTGATTTGTGATTATAAATCTTAATTGCAAATGTACATGTAATTAAATTTGAAAAAATATGAATTGGTCATTGAAATTGTTGGATCTAGTGGTTTAATTTTTTCCTTTCATTTTTTTCAATGAATTAACCACTAAATGTGTAGTAAGGTTTGGTGGGTTTGTGAAAATTTAAAAAGACCCATGGAAATTAATGATAGAAATAAGGTGGTTGTAAGGTAAGGTGACTCATGTTTTGCATCACAATCTAGTTTTTTGCAAAATGGTGTGCATTTACATGTTAACAACATGGCATAAAAACAATAATTTTCCAAATATGTGGCTAGATTTAAATTGTCAACTTGAAGAAAAAGACATGTATTAAACAAAATTGTAACATATATACACCAAATATATAGTAATGGATTTTTTTAATTGAAAAATATGGATTAGTTTGTTGTTTGTGCCTCTATATACATGCATTTTTGTGTATGAATTTTATTTGGGATATATTATAGGGACTCAATATATGATATGTTAAAACAAAAAGAACATATGTGCAAAACAATTGTTAGAAAAAAATTAACAAAAAAAAAAATTATGAACTTTTGAATGGACTAAAATGAGCCATATTTTCATAGTCCATGTCATAATCATCTTTGGGTGCGTTTCAATTATTATTTCCTTAACATGTACATTAAAAAATACTTTATTCATATGGACTTTTAATTCATTAACCACAATGTAATTCCCCACTAAAATAATGATATCAATATAAATTACCATTTTGACACTACTGTATGGACTTTTAAGGTTCAATGGAACATCCGCTGAAAATGAACGACTTTAGAATGCATACACCTAGCAAATCATTTTGAAATTTGTAGTTAAGTGCAAATAATACACACTTATCATCGATTTATTAAGGCATCCATTGATGGTTGAAAATAAAGTTTTTTTTGCAACTAGTTATCTAGACAAATGGTAGTAAATAACAATGAATAAATACAGTTAAATAATAGGTAGTATGTATGTGGCTAAGTAGTAGGTATTAAGTGATATGTAAGTAGGTTAATTAGTAGTAGGTACTTTATTATGTTGAATGAAATAACTTTTTTATTACTTATTTATTTAAGTAGGTTATGTAATTAATTTATTAAATAGGTTAGGGTCTAAGTACTTGGTGTTTTTAATTAATTAATTAGGTTATGAAAATAATCTATTAAATAGGCAATAAGTAGGATAGATAGTAGGTAATATGTATGTGCACTAAAAAATAGGTAATAAAGGCAATTAATACATGATAATGTTTTTAAATCAATTAATTACTTAATTAGGTAAGAAATGTAATTTATTTATTGAATGGGCTAGGTAGTAGGTAATTAGGAATAATTTATGATCCATTTATAGAAATTATAAAATGAATAAGTTATAAGTCATACATTTAAATTACATTTTTTGGGTACAATTATGATCTATTATAAATAAAATTTTATTTGTAGTTTCTTAAATCAAATAAAGGTTTGAGATTTGAAAATATATAATTTACTTTTACATAAAAATATTATCATAATTTGAAATATAAAATTATAGTTCCATAAAATTAATTAATTATATGGATTAATCAATATTTTAAATTAGTATTGAATATCTAGATTAATATTTTATATCAAAACTAATATGGTTAAATTTTTTAATTATTTCAATTATAGTTTATTATATTTCAATAAATTATATATCACACATTTAATAAATTCCATTATTAAAATTATGATATATCAAAAGAAAAATCATATAATATATTTTTTAGAATCAAATGAAGGTTTAAGAAATGAAAGATATATATATATTGATTATTACATTATCCATTTATAAATCATGTGCTTGAATTTAGTTTTCCCAAGGAATGGGTTGCTGAAATGGTATTCAATAATGAAATTCAAAATTTTGTTTTTTCAAATCAATTAGAAATTTTAAAGGAAAAAAATAGTTTTGTACATAATTGAAAGAACTTGAAGATTGAATCTTAATCTTGTCATTTGCACAAAAAATCAATAAAATATCAAATAACAAAAATGGTGGTTTGTGTAATTTTTAAAATGAAGTAGGTTAAATAAAATGCAAACTATTATTTTGTCACAACAAGTGGGGTGGCATGGTGATAAAAAACTTGATCTCCATCCTTGGGGTTCAAAGATGAAATCTCATGATTGATTATTAACACGGGTTTTGGTGGGATGTTGATTAAATATTCCCTATCTACCTAGCCAACTTAAACTAGGTGCCTATTAGGTAGCTTACTTAGCAGCCTAAACTAATTTTAAAAACCTAACTCAGGTCATGACACATGTCAACATGGTAGAGGTTGAAATTAATAAAATTAAAAATAATATAAATACATGTAAATATTAAATCAATAATTTATTTAAATATTTAAATAATAAAAATAAATGAAATAATTTGATTACATTGTTTATGTCGCAACCCTAACTTGGCCAAGTGTGGGGGTGAAGCCCAACACTTGGAAAAGTTGGGGATTTGGAGTCCTCCGAGACTCCCGAATGTTCAAAGCTCGACAGCAGGACCCAAAACACCTCGCATTGGGATGTTCTTGGTGTCATTGGAAAGGTCTTGAAGCGTAGATATCGAAAATGCCCTCGCATTGGGCATTTGGACATCTGTCGCCCAAGTTATGCGCAAAAGAAAGGCCGGGAGTCAAACTGGCAGTTTGATTCCCGACCACTAAAAGTCGGGAATCGACCTCTTCCCGAAGTCCGAATTGGGAGTGCGATACGTCGTTGGAAAGATCTCGATGAGGGCTAAAGTTCTGTTCAGACCTCGTCGCCATCCGATCTCGCAGTCGGGAGTTATGAGCTCCCAAAGTCCCGGGACTCCACCCGGGACGATTTCGGGACAACTTCGGGACTCCATTTCGGGAGTCCCGGGAATTTGTGC
>Ga0209208_10007984_pt1 | contig 14202 bp, 8 predicted proteins | sample S1TSphfallax_3_FD_187694 | JGI IMG/M metagenome (GOLD analysis project Ga0209208, IMG submission 187694) | Host-associated microbial communities from peat moss isolated from Minnesota, USA - S1T2_Fd - Sphagnum fallax MG (SPAdes) (version 2) | ecosystem: Host-associated > Plants > Peat moss >...
TTATTTTTGATTAATTAAGCCAATATCCAAGGATGCTCTATGCATGAACCAGCAGTACATGTTGTCGAGAAGCTTGAAAGCAAGTGAGTGAGATGTGACAGGCTTTACATCCCAACATGTATTCTATCATGATCCCTTTGCGATCTGATACATCTCTAATTTCTCTGTCTACTAGGAAGTTGATTTTTCTACTAGGAGTCAATGCTTCTGTATTTTTCATTGGCTGTTAATCCAGTGGACTCCAGGGGATCTTCTTTTCGTTTATGTACTATGAAGCTTTGTGTTGATGTAAATATTAGGAGGCAAATATAATGCATTCATGAGGCCTTCTGTCGTTAATGGTCCTATCCACTGAACGGTGCTAATCTCTCGATTGACAGTGCATGCAACATATGTGTTATGTCCTATACGAAAATTTCAAGTTTTCTTCTGTTTTTAAACTAATATAATATAATTTGTCTCCCAACTGCCAAGGTATCACAGTATGTGGACATGTACTACAGTATATGTCAAATTCTCAGGAAGATGGCTAATACAGGTAGTATAATTATTTTCTTACACATAATCTTGCATGCTGGCCTGGATTTTCAATTCTTTTTGACTCCGTATTGTAGAGCATTCTTTTGATGCTCAAACCAATGTGTTTGATCATCAATCAGAGTAACACAACATCATTGAAATTTGATTGTCAATTGAGCAGAATCTGAAGGTCTGCCATAGAATCACATTAGTGGCTTTCTGGTTTTCTGTGGCGAATTTTTGCAAATTTCCACCCTAAAAATTAAAAAGGAAAACTCCATAACAACTTCCCTGTCATTTTATGAAACAAATTTCAAAATTTTGAGAAAGAAAAAAAGTTTGGAGAAATTTTTGCTACCTTTCCACACATTAAAAACTTTTGGGGCAGTTTTCTAAAGTTTTCTAAAGTTTCCATAGTCTTTTACAAACTTGTCACCAATTGATGCTAAGTCTGGTTGGGTGATCTCCAATGATGCTACACCAGAAACTGGAAGAGAAAATTAGGAAGAAAAGAAAAAATTGATGGATGCATTTGTAGACTTTGTCAAGAAAATTGGCATTCCTACAATGGATCAATGCCGGATGTTGGTCATGGAGAAAAGTTTCTTAAAATCTAATACCTGTAGAGACCAAACTAGCTTTTAATCATTTCTACATAATGAATGCATGTTTATTCAATTTTGAGTCTTGAGACTGTTATTAAAAAATAAGCATTTTAAGAAAATTCATTTCAAATGAAAGACCAACAGTGAAGCAAAATGCCAACAACAATTTAGTGGAGTTAGGCCTCAAAGGTTTAAATGCAAGGTTATTGACTAGACGGCCACAATGAACCAGCATCCACCAGTGTACCATCCACTGGATGCGCTTTATTACACCTCAACTGAGTTAATATTTGGTTTCACCTTGGTAATCAATTTTGTAAGAAATAGGTCTCATATAGGTAAATAGGTAACTACTAAGTAAATAGGTGATTTATGCATAGGTAAGGGCTGTTTCTATTACCTACTTACTAACAACCTCCCTTCTTGTAGGTTGTTAGAAAATAAGTAGTTAAGAAAAGCATCTGAGCTAAATACCATGATTAACTAGGTAAATGGAACCCCAGGGAAAACTGTTTCCTGACCACTTTTCATCCATCCTTCGTGGTGCACTGGTGGTTGCTAATTCACTGTGGTGTACAGGGAAGAACAAATGGCATACATTTTGGTTGTACAAGACATCATTGGATATTTCCTGGTTTTCCACAGACTGATTGCTCGCCAACAACAATCAACTCAATGTCTACCGTTTCAAAGGAGCAGATTAACCCAAGGCCAATAAAAGATGGGGCCATTAAATCTAGGCAAAAATGGGTGACAAATATTGTTAGGAAAAAAAAAGTTGCTCGACAAATTAGGTGGTGCAGCATGCACCCAAAAAGTCCAGGTTTTTTTTGGGTAGTCACTGTTCATAGAAGGGTGGGTATTAGGCGCTAGGACGACCTTCCACTCCAGGTCGCAAAAGGGACCAACTAATTGCCACACGGTTTAAAATGGTGCCAATATTCGGTTTGGTCCCCCATAATCTCAGTTTTTTCCTTCTTGCTACAATTTCACGACTTCCAAAACCAGAGATTAAAAATGGAAAGACACCAAAAGGATGTCTTCATTGACTTGACTGACGATGATCCCACATTCATTGTTTAGGGGGCGCATTTTCCCGAGGGAGTTACTGACTGTAGCGAAAATGCCTCCCCATGCGTGAAGATCTTTAACCATTTTTTTAAATTACCTTTTATTCACCTTTTTCATACAACCTTATGAAAATACTCTGCTAACTTTGGATCTTATGGGGTTCTCAGTTCTTACAGGATCCATGAAATTATGCCATGTAACTGAATTGCAATCGATAAAGTCTTTCAGCTCAAAAATAATTAGTAATGAGCCAAACAGTCTATGTAGGGTAGACAGGCCAGTGTCCATACACTTAGTGTGTCAGAGGTCTTGTGCGGTTGGAGTCTGAAGAGATGTTGTAGGGCTCCTAATTGCAAATCCATCACCATTTGAATCAAAACAAAAGGTTGAGAATTGAGAAAGATATGGCCATTCAAAGCTGGAGGGTCTAAATGACGAAAAACAATTATCTTCTACACTTGAAAATGCATGGAGATACTTGCACCCACCAATTAGCAAACAATCTCATGTGAACCTACAAACATTACCTACCCCCATCACCAGGATGGATGATTTACAAAATGAATAGAACCCTCTATAATAACATTCACTTTTGTGTTCAACATCAAAGATTTACTTTAAAAAAAGGGTGAAAATCAATGGATGTGAGCCTTTGATTGTTTAGGGAACCTTAATTCAATTCACTCTTATACAAATTAGGTCTATGGGCATGTTGGAATTATACTAAAAAAATCCCCATTCTATTTTCACTCAACCTTCTCTCTCCTTAGTGCTAGGTTACATTATCAAAAAATTCACATTGATTCTCTTTTAGAGGGGCATGATTTTGTTCTTCTTGCTAGTAGCCTTTTGTCAAAGTTGGTGAACCTCTTCCTCCTTTTCTTACTCTTCATGATTAAATGTTGTTCCTTTGCCACTTGGTGCTTAATTGTTATGACTTCCTCGTTTTGACTAATGCTTAGTTGTTATTCCTATTCCTTCTAGTGTTTAGTTAATGTTGTTCTTCTTCTTGGTGTTTAATTATTATTCAACCTCCTCCCCCTAATGCTTAGTTGTTGTTTTTTTCTAATTAGTTGTTATAATCTCCTCCTTTTGGTGTTTGATTACCACTACTCCTTTTCTTGGTGCATAGTTGTTCGTCGATCTCTTCCTCTTAATGTCCTCCTCTTAGTGCTTAGTTGTTATTGTTCTTCCTTTTGATGTTTAACTATTATTCAACCTCTTCCTCTTAGTGTTTAGTTGTTATCTCCAACTCTTGGTTTTTAGCTATTGTTGTTTTTTTTCTTCATGTTTCACTATTGTACAACCTCCTCCTCTTAGTGCTTAGCTACTATTGTTCTAACTTTCTTGGTGTTTAGTTGACATTCAAACTCCTCCTAATGTTTAGCTACTATAACCTTCAATCCCTAGTGCTTAACTATTGTTCCTTTTCATGGTGTTTAGCTGCTACTTGACCTCTTCCACCTAGTGCATAGTTGTTATTATTCTTTTTGGTGTTTAGTTATTGTTCAAACTTCTCTTCATGGTGTTTAACTACTACAACCTCCAACTCCTAATGTTCCTTTTATTATTCCCCCTCCCTTGTTATTGCTACTCTTTTTCTTAGTGTTTTAATGTTACTTGACCTCCTCCTCCTTGTTTGTTACCCTTTACCTTCCCCCTCCCTTTTTCTCATGTCTTAATTATTCAATAAAATGCTACAACATTGTTGCAATGTGCCCTCAAGCAAACATCCTAGCCCTTGTTTGTTATGTAGCTTCCTGTTGAATTATTGTTATGACCCCAAGTTAACATCCATGTACATTGATTCTTGTGCCTTAGAGCCCATGTGGAATTTTTTATGCAATCAATTGTTGACTTCCTTAATAGTTGTTATAGACCAAGTTGTAGCAATTTTGATTTTGATCTATCTCTCAATTGGGCAACCTACTATTCAATTTTCAACAATCAAGTAATGTGTTACTCTTTTATTATTATTTTATTCCTTATCTTTCTTGTTTTTTTTTTAAAAATTCCTCTTTAATCACTATGAAAAATCACATCTACTAAAACCACATTACCTTGCAATTAAAACTCAAAAAACAACTCCTATGCAATTGTTATATAATCATCCCTTGGGTATTACAACTATTGTGTAATTATCACTTTAGAAATATAATGTATCAATAAATAAATTGCCATGTCATAAAATTAATTAGATGTATTATAGTTCACACACCCCCAAACTCCTTAATAGATTTAATTGTGAGTCTAAATGTGAAAACAACAGAAGGACTAAGAGTTGCGGATGCTCCTTGGCTCGCAACACTTTGGGGATGGAAGGATGTGCTAAAGCTTCAAGATGGGGACTACACAGAGGGACAAGCAAATCAATTACTCACACAAACCTGCACAAACCAAACAACAAGTTGGTTAGTGCATAGTTGGAGCATTTTTAGTGCACAAATGAGTCACGAACAAACATGGACTCACAAGACTCACCATGGCCCGAACTTGGGGGAAGCCACCACCTTCCCCTTTATAATATTCTATGTGTTTCACCACAGGGCTAGCACCCAATTGTCATTTGTCCTAAGACTCCTAAGTTGGAGTCCCGAAATTTTCAAAATTGCGACTCCCACAACTATGGAAGCCCATATCTTCTTTTTCAGACCTTTGATCAAAATGAAATCTAAAACAAAATTATAGCCTTCGTCAAGATCTTTCCAACGGTATGTGGCATACCACTTGCACAGAAGGAAATTAGGGCGATTCTTGACTTTTAGTGGTTGGGAGTCAAACCATCAATTCGATTCCCGACCCTTCTCTTGGCCATATCTGTTTTAAGAACCCAAATGGGTCATGCGAACCCATTTTATACATCTAATTTTCAATATATTTTCAATGATATAAAGAACGCTTCAATGTAATGAGTTTTGACCCCTGCAATTGCCCTTTGAAGATTTGGAGGTCCATTACAACTTCAATTCCCAAAGTGGGAGCTCACTTCGGAGTGTGGGGTTCATTCCCTCACACTCTCTTGCACTCCTGGGAGCATGAAATGTGACTCCCGGACTCACTCTTGGTTTGCATTGTTGTAAACCCTTGCCTTGGTCGCGAACTCGAAGTTAAGGTTGTGACAATAATTACAAATGCATTAAAAATGGGTCTTTTATATAATAATTTATACACATCGTACATACATATATAGTTAACAATTTTTTATTTATTTTAAGAGTTACATCATAATTACATGTGGCAACTACTTTAAAACTATTATAAATGTGTCACTAAAACAATAATTATGTTGAAATTAGTGCATAATGTATATACATGCAATCATGTCATGTGTTCACATTTCCACCACCCATTATGGGATACATTTGTAATTAGTTTTCAATTGTGATTCCCATTGATACAATTAGTATGGCCACCAGTGCACAACTACTAAAATATTATTGTTCAACTATGTTATGACTATAATAAAATTATTTATAACCTAATATGATGCACCCCCAAGCTCTTCAATAGATTCAACTACAAGTCCAAGGTGAAAAGAACGAAAGGATACGAAGTTGGGTATGCTTCTTAATTTATAGCACTTCCAGGGTAAAAGGGCATGCTAGAGCTCTGGGATGGGAACTAAGATGAATGACAAATGAGTCAATTATTCACACAAACCTACATAAACCAAATAACAAGTTGGTTAGTGCATAGTTGAAGCACTTTTGGTGCATGGACAAGTCACAAGCAAACATGGATTCATAAGACTCATCACAACGTGAATTTGGGGGAAGCCAACACCTTCTGCCTTATAGTATTTTCTATGCTTAGCCACAAAGCCTGCATCCAAATGTCATTTTGTCCCAAGACTCCCAAGTTGAAAGTTTTTAAATTCTCGAAATTGGGATCTCCACAACTTTGGAATCCCATCGTTTTTTGTGTAAATTTCCAATTGAGATGAGGTCTAAAGAAAAGTTGTAGCCTTCATTGAGATCTTTCACACAGTATGTGGCACACCACTTGCACACAAATAAATCAAACCAATTCTCGACTTTTAGTGGTTAGGAATCAAATTAATAATTTAACTCCCAACCCTTCTTTTGGCCATAACTTATGTTTTAAGTACATAAATGGGTCATGCACGCCCTACACTTTCAAGAACATGAAATGTGACTCTTAGGTTTCACTCTTGGCCTGCACCTTTGCAAGCCCTTCCCTTGGTTGGGAGCCCAAGGCTAAAGTTACGACATAATAAAGATACATACACATTAATTATTTTTATCTTCATCATATGTGTTTCAATTTGAATGAATTAAAATGTTATGGGAGCACTATCTCCAGTTCTAAAAATTATTTTTGAAATGCAAAGGAAAACAAGTAATTAAAAAAATAACAAGAAGAAAAATAAGATTTCCAACTTATAAAACATTTTGTTTTCCCCTTTTTGGACTCCTACTTTCAAATCTCATAACTTTTTATTTTTTATTCATTTCAAATGATTTAAAGTATTATAGGAATGTCAACTAAAATTCTACAACTCATTTTTCAATTTTAACAACAACATAATAACATACAAGGAATTTTTTGGGTGTTTGGGAATCGGCCTTTGTAACACTTAATGGTTTGTCTTTAAGAGCTTTTGACCCCCTTTAGTTTGAGGGGCCCTAATTTTCTCAATTATATTCCATTTTTGATGATTTTTAGTGCATTAAATGTGGCAATAGGAGGGGTTAAAAAAAATTTACACATTAAAAAAATGGAGCATTTAATGTTGGCAAGGTAAAATAAACCAAAAAAATAGTCCACCCAATGTCCAATTAAGAAATGGAATAATCTTTTATATGGACACAAGAAAGTAGATTGAAAATATTTTGAAATAAAAATATAAAAACATAGGGCCCTACATTTAGTTTATGGGAAGTTGGATACAAAATTTGAATAACTTTGGTATCATAAAAATAGGTTGAAAGTATGTTCAAATCTAACTAGGTCAAAATGGTGTTCAAACCTACTTCATATTAAAAATTTGATATATTATGATTATAATATTTATAATCGAATAACAGATAAGTATTTTTTAAGGCTCACTAAGTTGATTTTTTTTAAAAATCAATATTTCATTTACATGTAGCCCATTTTGTGAAATCAGACATTTTGTGCAAGTAATTTTTAAAAACTTTTACTTAAATTTACTTTCAAGATGGTTTTTTTCACCATTTTAAATGTAGATTACAAGATTATTATCAAGTTAATTATTGTGCAAAAAACATTTCTATTTTCAATAAATTAAAAGTTTTTCATGGCTGCATATAATTTGTTTTTACAAGGAGTAGTAAACCGTCTACTTTACCTTACATACAACCCCTTCCCCTTGGATTTGGCCTATTTTGATCGTTTAACTATTATAATTGTAACTCAATTTACAACTAAAACATTTAATCCATATGTTTTGTCTTCAAATTCCATGTTATAAATTATATAAAGAAAGCTTGTTCTCTTATGTTTTTAATATTAAAATACATGTGCCATTTTGGGTTTAGCTTGAAAAAACTTAACCTAAAAGCAAAACATAAAATAAAAAATAAAATTTTATGATTATTTTTTAATGCACTTAGTCTTGTGATTTCTTACCTACTTACTTACCTAGGTTAGTAAGCAGGTCCTACTTTTCTACCTACCTATGTAGGTAGGTACGTACATCCTAGGTAAATATGTAGGTATGTAAATCTTAAGACCTACCAACCTACTTAACTACTATAATTTTTTTTGTTTTGAAAGTTTTTATACAAAATAATTAGTAAACCATGTAATAGTTTTTTAATATGCCACATGTCACAATTTTGGACCATCATTAATAATCATGATGGATGATGGAGATCAATATTTTGAAAAACAAAATGTCCTCTACAATTAAAAAATGGAGTTGCAAGGCTAATTGCAAAACATTCTTTTTTTTCGGGATGAATTGTTTTATTTAAATTTTTAAAAAATATCTCTAAGTATTTAGTAAAGGTCATGACATGTGACTATGAATATTCAATTAGCAATTATATGCTTTTGGTTTGTCTTGTATACAAATGGGGCAGAAACAAAAGGTTATGAAAACTTACAATTTCCAATTTCAAATTTGGTGTTATCTATTTTTGAGGGGGTCATTCCTTGTATATTTTAAATAACACTTGAGGTAAAATGGTATTTCCTAGTATGGTATGAAGTAATATAACATTTTCAGTATATTTCTAAAAAATATGATATAATGAATTGTAAGCAGTTTATTCACATTTTTAAAATTAATTTTTTAATTATTTGTCAATAACTTGCTCCCTATTTTTTTTTGCATGTCATGTGGTAATATTTGAAAATGGCCTCCCTAATTGTCTATTATTTTTATAACTAGTCAACATTAGGGTCATTTAAGTTTACTACATTCATTTCCTTGGCCCTATCATATGTCATTTCAAAGCTATGAGGCAAATCTATGTAGTAACATTGTTAAACTTTTGACCTACTAGTAGAAGGATCTTCCTATGTTGTTTACTAAATTGATGTAGTGTGTGTATGGAGGAGATTTTTAATAGCAAAATTGTATTCACATTATTGTTCTTCATGTTTTTGTTCATCTGACTTGTGATCATCTTCATTTCTTTTAATGTTTGTTGTTACTATGTAAACAGTTAAAGCTTGAATCATTTTGTCGATTGTTTTCGGGTTATATGGTCATATGCTTATTGCCTTAAACATAAATTTGATGGTTTATTTTGTAAGCGATTAGTCTAAGGCTTGGTCCATCCATCCAACCAATGTGATCATGTTTAGGTCCATGTAATTGTTTCTAGCCATAATTACATCTAGACAACCTTTTTAAATGTTGTTTTGAAAGGTTTAAAACATGAAACATCTAAAAGCTACAAGCCATGAAATATATGTGAGGGTAAAATGGTCATATTTAATCCAACGTCTTGGGCTTGCTTTGTTGCCTCTAGGGTTATATGATTGCCATGTCCATTTATAATTAATAAATGTTAATTGGTTAAAACATTCCACCTAGAATGATGCGCTCCCAAGCTCCTTGATAGATTCAAATATGAATCTAAAATGAAAACAACGGAAGAGTAAAAAGTTTACGCACGCTCCTTTACTCACAACACTTTGGGGGTAGAAGGGCGTGCTAGAGCTTCGGGATCAAACTAGGAAAATTGACAAGCAATTTACTTACTCACATGGGCTCGCACAAACCAAACAATAGGTTGGTTAGTGCATAGTTAAAGCATTTTGGTGCTAAGACGAACCACGAGCAAACTTGGACTTACAAAACTCACCACGGCTCGGACTTGGGGGAAGTGACCACCTTCCCCCTTATAGTATGCTATGTGCCTGCCCACGAGGCCCACATCCAAATGACATTTTGTCCTGGGACTCCCAAATGGGAGTCCTGAAATTTCCCAAAGTTGGGACTCCCGTGACTTTGGGGCCCCATAATTTTGTGTGCAGACCTCCAATTGAAATGAGGTCTAAAGCAAAATTATATCCTTCATTGAGAGCTTTACAATAGTATGTTGCACCCCATCTACACGCAAGGAAATTGGGAAATTTTTGACTTTTTGTGGTCAGGAGTCAAATTGCCAATTTGACTCTCGATCCTTCTTTTGGCCATAACTTGTCTTTTAGATGTGCAAATGGGTCATGCGAGCTCACTTTAAACATCTACGTTCCAAGAGCTTTCCAGTGGTATAAAGGACTCCTGAATCCATTGAATTCTTACCCCTGCAATTTTTCTTTGAAGGTTCAAAAGCCCACCAAGACTTTAATTCGTAAAGTTGAAGCTCCCTTGGGAGTGTGATGGTTCATTCCATCACATTTTCTTACGTTCCCAAAAGCATACAAATGTGATTCCTGGGCTTCTTTCTTGGCCCGCAACCTTGCAAGCCCTTGCCTTGGTCTCGAGCCCAAGGTTAGGGTTGTGACATAAAGTATATATTTTCGAGAAAAATAAAAACTATTTAAACAAGAAATGAGTCATCCAAGTTTTTTTACATTATCATGCATGTACTTGGTTTGTAAAATTTGATGTAATTATTTTTCAATATTTTATTTTAAAAGATGTAAAATTCTAAAACATCTCACCCATTGCATTTATTGCATAACTTATATTTAACCATTTGCAAAATTTGGGGATGGTATTATAAATTGTATTGGACCTTCATTTGGCAAAAACCCTAATTCTTGATTGTATGCTTGCTTGGTTGCCTATTCATCTAAATTCCATGTATGATTTGTGGAATATTGTGTTGGTTATATGATGTTTGTAAGGTTTTTTAAATGAATTGCAAGAATGAAAAGTAAGACCTTCTATTCTGTAAACTTCAAAACCTTTAGCTTGTCTTATGTTTAATTTTGAATGTTTGCACTTGAACCAAAACCATAAACTTTAATCCTTAGTATTCCATCTTGGAATGGTGTAAGCCTTGTTTATGTTAATTTGGCAACCTTTGATTTTAGGTAGTGCAACAATGTGGACATGCTACATGCTTACATAATTAATGTTCAAACAATGATTGTTGAGTCCTTTTGTTATGTTAGCAGGGTGAAAATGGTAAAATGTACAACTAAAAGTACTTGCCAATCTACTTGTTAAGTGAACAAAAAATAGAACCAAAACCCATCACAAAATTGTTACACATTTAATCTTTTTAATTGAATGATAAATAAAAAGATATTTTTTCATTATTACGCATTAGTTTTCAAAACTTAGGTTTAAAATAAACTTTTATAAATGCAAGTGACTTTTAAAACCTACATTATGTAGTGTAAAATCCGATTCAAGTATGTGTCAAGTATATTCTACCAAAAAGAAAGTAGATTTGTTTTTTAGTGATGTCGTTGAATATACAATGATCTTCATGTTATAATTTCGTACATGTATATTTCATTAAAGTTTTTAATGAAAAAGTAGGTTTGAACACCATATTGACTAATCTATTTCAAACATACTTATTCCCTACTTTTATTATTCCAAAGTTTTTGAAATTTTGTAATTGATTTACAATAAACCTAATTGTAGGCTTCATGGTTTCAAAATGAAATTTAAATAAAATTCAAATCTATTTTTTTACGGTTTTATGAAAAGCTACATTTTCTTAAACTTGATATTTTTTTGTCAACTTATTTCTCCATATTTTACCATGCTTTCACCTAGTAATCCTCCTAATCCCATTTTTTTGGATTTGGTCTCACCATTCAAATGGTCACAAAGGAAGCTCAAAGGTATGTTCCATGACCTATCATCCCTTCATAAAAACCATGTTTGTTTTTCAATAACATCCATTGTTTCCTTGAATGTTTCACTTGTCCATTCGCCCCTAATTACAACCATGGGAACTTTATTAACCTTTGGTTTTTTTCGTGTTTGTGTTTCAATAATAGATGGCATATTTTCCTTCTCCATTAGTCAATCCAACATGCTACTTCATCACCTTCAAAGCATAATCAAGTTCATCACTTCTTCACTCCTCTTGGTCCCAACCTCCAAGGAGTTGGGGGTTCACATGTTGGTCCAACAAGTGGTAGGACTCCAACCTCCTTTTTTCTTGAACACAACCCAAGAGATGAGAAAATGAGCTAAATCTAGATATGTTACAATTACATAGGTCTGTAATGGTTCAATAAAATCTATGAATGTGTAAAAGTCTTCAAAGTCCTTCCACACTAAAATGACATTTGATGTAGATGTGTAGGTTGTGGGTATGAAGTTGAAGTTGTAATGAGGTTGAACTCTATGAAATGTGGTCCTCTTTACACTCTCAACTCTAGATCTCCTTCTAGAATAGATTGTGCAAACTAATGATGATGTAAGTATTTCTTGTACCTCTCTATGTAAACTTGATCTACGATATATGTTCCTACATTTGATCCTAGTGCTAGTATTGCTAGGTATGCTTGCTTCATTCCTAGGTTCTTATTAGATCTGCTTTTTTGCACTCCTCTATCTACTCCCTACCCTAATTTTTGTTCCTCTACATCATCTACTTTTGCTTTAAAACTCTGACTTACTATAGTTCTAGGAAGCAGAAGTTCTATGAACGATACAGTTCACTCTTCTATGGTATCTGATATGGACATATTTGTAGAAACACAAATTACAGTAAAAATGAGTTTTCTTGCATAGCTGATTTCAACATTGCCTGGATGTGACTTGTTGTCTTGCTAGACTTTTTGGCAAGAAATGCAAATTGCTTTGCTGATTTCTCATTCAGGTTGGTAGTAAATGAGTGTAGGATCCAAGGATTGGAATTGGGTTGATAATAAATGTGCATGTTTGTTCCCAAATATCAAACTCAAATTGCCTGTGGTGAGGTTTGTGCAATCTAAGATTCTTAGAGTTTTTCTAATTAATGATTAGTTACATGCCTTTAAATGTAACAAACTCACCCCATTAACTAGATAGTTGCCCCTGCTCTTATTGCTGAATTTTTAAAAAACTGGCCCAAGTCACCCCTAGACCAAACATTTCATTTGGTAAAGATGGACAATTATTCCTCGGATTATTTCCTATGCCACCCATAACCAAACAGCCAAAATATTACCATACTTGTCTACCTATGTTTTTGGTCTATTGCATGCATTAAAATGTGCAACTTCACCCCAACCACAAAACAAAACCCCACATAATTGTGGTTAGAAAAACTTCAAACCAAATTGCTTTCAGCCCATTAACTGCACATTAAATTAAACCAACTTTCTGGATTAATGGACCAAAGAGACTGCTCGAATGTTTTTCCATCTGAACATTTGGTTATAAGGATGTTATTGAACAGCAGAAGGCCAGTGGCAAACAGTCACTGGTTGTTCGGACACCAACCTCAGCTGTGTGTACCCTTGTGGGGCTGTGTTTTGATATCATTTGTCACATCAGTGGTCCTCATTTTCGAAGGCAGACAACCTGTAAGCAGCATAACTGTAGATTTTCCAGTACATATTGCCATCCCACATCCTGACATCCCAAAAGCCTAGTTTCCATTGAGTCCCCCTTGTCCAAAAAGAATATTTTCCCAAAATAGATTTCCAAATTGTCTAGAAAAAGAATAACATAAAATCTAATGTGAAATTCCTGCAAGGCTTCTTTCTAGGAAATTCAGCTGACTTTATAACAAATAAAAAGCTTCACCCATCTCAAGTGGAGTGGAGATTTCATGTAACTCAAGTGAAGGGCCAAAGTGAACCAGCCCTCCTGACTGCACCAATTGTATGGCCACTGATTTTCAGTTGGTTCTTATATGGTGGTTTAAAATTAATCATATATGGTGGTTTTCTTTATATAATTTTTGTATTCAAATTTAGAGGCCAGATGTGGGTTTCACATTTGGATTTGTTTTCTCACGACCAGTTCTTAAGTTTCTGGTTCTTGTGTATGAGATAATAACCGGTTATCAGCACCGGTTTTCATTAATCGGTTATCATTAGAAAGGATGCACTAAGGAGGAGGGCAGGCAGGAAGCAAGCAGCACGTAGAGACAACAACCAGGCAACAAGCCAGAACAAAACAGGCGACGATGGAGGCGCTTCAACTCAAAGAAAAAAACGATTTCAACTAGCCGCAACACATAAACACAAGAGAGACTATTTTTAAAATAATTTTGGGTTAAATTTCGCCAAATTTTCGATATGAAAAAATTGAAAAAAAAAACCACTGCCCTCCAGTGTTTCAGATGGCCCTGTGGTAAAGTCCTTGTCAGTTCTGTGGATTTCCCATCTGAACTTTGTCAGCGAATAATCTGGTTCATGTTACAATGATAGGTTGGTGTTAGTGGTGATATTTATGTTTTCTGAAGCATTATCTTTTTGAGAACTGGATCCTTGCATTCTGGATCCTTCTATCCGATTGTCCTTGTGGTGAAGGTAATGTGATACTTCTCTGACCCTTCTGGACCTTCATCCATGTATTTAATTTGAGTTTTTGAGCGAACATCCCTGAAGCCTTCTAGACTTCTTTCCGACCTGACTCTAATATGGTTCTTTTCCCCTCCCT